>OKSB01001591.1_pt1 | contig 22115 bp, 16 predicted proteins | sample 1601171 | NCBI WGS metagenome assembly OKSB01 (sample SAMEA3541496, study PRJEB24748) | human gut metagenome | biome: human gut; feature: human-associated habitat; material: faeces | place: China | collected 2012 | reverse complement strand
AAAGCGCGGCTCTTAGCGCGCAGACGCCCCCGCAGGGCCAGTGCCGAGGCATGTGTAGAGCGAAGCGGCCGCCGAAGGCCGCCGTGCGCGGCGAACGGGGCCAAAGACCCTGGTCGTAAGCAGCTTGGCGGAAAAGCGCAGCTTTTTTGACAAGCTGTCGCCGCCTTTGGACGGCGCGTTACGAGGTTTTTTCGTTTTCCGTTTGCTTATCCTGCGCCGCGAGCTGCGCTTCCAGTCTGCGCACGCGCTCTTCCAGGAGGGCGTTTTCCTGCGCAAGGCGCTTGATCTTTTCCGCGAAGCCGGAGACGATGCTGGAAAGGCTGAGCAGCAAAAGCAGGATGAACGCGATGACAAGGAGGAATACCACGTTCACGGGCACAGCCATGCCCAGCAGGTCTGTCAGCACCAGAACGACATAAGGAAATACTGCGAAAACGAGCAGCACTCCGGCCGAAATGAGCCAGATGATGGAGTACCGCACCGTGAGCTTTTTCTTTTTGAGCAGCCACAGGATGAGGGCAAGATAGCACACCGCACCCAGCAAAAGGCCGATACGCAGGATAGGGCTGATGCTCTGCCAGTTCATGCGCGGCCCTCCTTCCGTCTGCCGGAGGTGATGCGGAACACCACCAGCGCAATGCTCACCTTCACCATATAATAAACCGATTTAAAAGGGCTGATGGACGATTTGCCGCCCATGCGCTCTTCCATGACGACCGGGGCTTCGCCCACGCGGTAGCCGTTCAGAACAGCGGTGATAATGGCCTCCGGCTCCGGGTAGTCCTGGGCGTAATGGTCAGCAAAATAGGCGGTCAGTTCCTTGTTGCAGGCGCGGAAGCCGCTGGTGGTGTCCAGTATGCGCACGCCGCACAGAAGACGGATCATCACGCTGATGAAGTTGATGCCCAGCCGGCGCATGAAGCTCGTCTGAAAGCCCTCCTTCGTGATAAAACGGCTGCCGATGCACATGTCCAGCCTGCCCTCGGCCACGGGCCGCACCACGTCCGCCAGAAACAACGGGTTGTGCTGGCCGTCGCCGTCCATCTGCACGGTGACGTCATAGCCGTGCTCCCGGGCGTATAAGTAGCCGCTCTGTACGCCGCCGCCGATGCCAAGGTTTACGGGCAGAGAAATGTAATTGTAGCCGCGGGCTCTGCACAGCGCCGCGCTGCCGTCGGTGGAGCAATCGTTGACGATCAGGTAATCCACGTCCGGCGCGGCAGCGTGCAGGCGTTCCACCACGCGGTCCAGGTTTTCTTCTTCGTTGTAGCAGGGGATGATCACAAGGGTCTTCAAACCGTCACCTCTTTGGGCGGGCGCGCCCGCCGTATCAAGTAGTAATACGCGGCAAAAAAAGGTTTTGTTACATTTTTTTACCGGAAAGCACAAAATCCTCCAGCTGCCGCAGCAGCGGCTCACGCCGGAAATGGGTTTCGTAATAGGCCCGGCCCGCACGGCCAAGGGCCGCGCGCCGCTCCGGCGGCATATCGGCCAGGGCCAGCAGGTTTTCGTACAGTCCGTGTACGTCGCCTGCGGGGCTCGTTAAACCGGCGGCGGCTTCGTCCATCACGCGGGCGGCTTCACCGCTCACCGAAACAAGGCATGGCCGCCCGGCGGCTAAGTAGCTGGTGATTTTTGCGGGCACCGTCAGTCCCACGTCCTCGCTGGCATTCAGTGCGGCAAACAGTGCGTCCGCCATCGTGTGATAGGCAGGGATATCCGTTACGGGATGCTGTCCCTCGAATGTGAACCAATCCGCTACATCCGCTGCGGCAATTTCCTGCTCAAGGGCGTCGCGGCTCATGCCGTCTCCCACGATAACAAAATGCACGTCCCGGCGGTCCGCCGCTTTCAGCCGCCGCGCGCATTCCACCAGAAGCGGCAGGTTTTGCGCGGGGCTGATGTTGCCCGCGAACACCACGTTGAACCGCCCGGCAAAGCGGCTTTCCAGAGCCGCGTCATGCACGTCCTGCGCATACAGGTCTTCACAGTATTGGGGCACCACGGTGCGCTGCGCCCGGGGCGCGATGGCGGCCAGGCGTTCGTCCAGAGCCGGGCTCATGGCCACAAGGCGTTCGCTGCGGCGGTAAAACCAGTGGGAAACGCCCGCAGCCACGGCGCGCAACGCCTTGTTTCGCACAGGCATCACAGAATACAGGTTTTCCGGCCAGAGGTCCAGCACGTAGGTGGTGAGCGGCACGCGGTGCAGCTTTGCGTACACGACGGCGGGCAGCATCATCAGCACGGGGCTGGTTTCGTAGCAGAACACGGCGTCATATTTCCTTCTGTGCAGGCGCGGCAGATTGAACAGCGCCGTAACGGGGAAGGAAATATAATTGAGGAAGATGCGCAGGGAGGTGTTGCCCCTGCGGCGTATTTCGCCCGCGCGGAAGATCTGCACGCCGGCATGGCTCTCGCGCCGGGGGCCGGTATAACGGTACCCCTCAAACCACTCGCCTTTTGGATAGTTGGGCAGGCCGCACAATACATCCACCTCACAGCCGTCTTCCGCAAAGCCCGCGCAGATGTCGGTGATGCGGAAATTTTCGGGCCAATAGTGCTGGCTCACCACAAGAATGCGTTTGCCTTTCACGCAAAAACTCCTTTTTTCAGTGTTCCGGGGTGGGAAAAAGACGGCAAAGCATCAATCCTTGCGCCATACCATTTTGTTTACAACGCCCACATAGCTCTGGATGATCTTCACCACTTTGACGGAAACGTCCTCGGTGTAATTGGGTACGGGAATGCCGAAATCGCCGTTTTGATTCATGGCCACGGCGGTAGCCACGGCCTGCTCCACGCCGCCCCCGCTGATGCCCGCAAGGATAAAGCAGCCTTTGTCCAACGCCTCGGGCCGTTCGGTGGAGGTGCGGATGCACACCGCGGGAAAAGGGCGGCCGACACTGGTGAAGAAACTGGATTCCTCGGGCAGCGTGCCGGAATCGCTCACCACGCAGAAGGCGTTCATCTGCAGGTGGTTGTAATCGTGGAAGCCCAGCGGTTCATGCAGCCGCACCCGGGCGTCCAGCTTGAAATTCCGCTGCTCGAGGAATTTTTTGCTGCGGGGGTGGCACGAATACAGAATGGGCATGTCGTAGGCTTCGGCCAGACGGTTGACGGAACGGAACAGGTCGAGAAAATTTTTCTCGGTGTCGATGTTCTCCTCCCGATGGGCCGAGAGCAGGATATAGCGCCCTTTTTCAAGGCCCAGCCGCTCCAGCACATCGCTGGCTTCGATCTTGGCAAAATTGGCACGCAGGACCTCGGCCATGGGGCTGCCCGTCACATAGGTGCGCTCTTTGGCCGTGCCCTCGGCGTTCAAATAGCGGCGCGCATGCTCGGAGTAGCACAGGTTCACGTCGCTGATGTGGTCCACGATGCGGCGGTTGGTCTCCTCGGGCAGGCACTCGTCAAAGCAGCGGTTGCCGGCCTCCATGTGAAAGATGGGGATGTGCAGGCGCTTTGCCGCGATGGCGGACAGGCAGCTGTTGGTGTCGCCCAGGATGAGGAGCGCGTCGGGTTTCACCTGGACCATCAGCTTGTACGAGGCAGCGATGATGTTGCCCACGGTCTCGCCCAGGTCGGCGCCAACGGCGTCCAGGTAGACGTCGGGGTCGTCCAGCGACAGGTCGCGGAAGAAGATGCCGTTGAGCGTGTAGTCGTAGTTCTGCCCGGTGTGCACCAGCAGGCAGTCGAAGTGGCGGCGGCACTTCTTGATGACCTCGGACAGGCGGATGACCTCGGGGCGCGTGCCCACGATGATGAGTAACTTCAGGCGGCCGTCGTCCTTGAATGCGATGTCGGAATAGTCCTTGCCCATGTGGCTAGACCTCCTCGTAGTAGGTGTCGGGGTTCTCTGGGTCGAAGGGCTCGTTGGCCCACATGACCGTAACGAGGTCCTCGGTGTCGGACAGGTTGGTGATGGAGTGCGTGTAGCCGGGGATCATCTCCACGGCGCGCATGTCCGAGCCGGAGACGACGTACTCGTCGACGGGGTACGGCCTGCCCTCGGCGTCCTCCCCCACCTTCCTCAGTCTGATGGACGCGGTGCCGGAGACCACCAGGAACCTCTCCCACTTGCTCATGTGCCAGTGGTTGCCCTTGGTGATCCCGGGCCTCGAGACGTTGATCGAGACCTGGCCGCGCTCGGGCGTGCGCAGGAACTCGGTGAACGAGCCGCGGTCGTCCACGTTGGGCCTGAGGCCGTAGGCGAAGTGCCCCGGCTCGTAGTAGGACAGGAACGTGCTCCAGAGCTTCTTGGAGAAGGAGCCCTCGGCGAGGTCGGGCACCGAGAGCGTTTCGCGGCTGTCGCGGAAGCACCCCAGCAGGTAGACGATCTCGCCCAGGGACTTCACGTCGGTCTTAGGGACATAGCAGAACCCGTCACCGTCGACGCGTACCAGCCCTTCGTAGCCGCAGCGGTGCTCCTGCCCCAGTAGCGCCCCCAGCATCTCTTCGACGAGGTCGTCGATGTAGAGGAGTTCCAGCTCCACCGAGGGGTCGTTCACGGTGTAGGGGCGGCCGTTGGCGATGGCGTCGCAGAAGGTGGCGACGGCGGAGTTGTAGCGCGGGCGGCACCACTTGCCGTACAGGTTCGGGAAGCGGTAGATGAGCACCGGTGTGCCGGTCCTCTCGGAGTACTCGCGGAACAGGCCCTCCCCCGCCAGCTTCGATTCGCCGTAGACCGAGCCCTCGAAACGGCCGGAGAGGCTCGCCTGCGCGGAGCTGGAGAGCATGACGGGGCACCTGTTGCCGTGACGCTCGAGGGTGTCCAGCAGCGTGGAGGCGAAACCGAAGTTGCCCTCCATGAACTCCGACTGGTCCTTGGGGCGGTTGACGCCGGCCAGGTTGAAGACGAAGTCGGCGCGGGAGCAGTAGTCGTCGAGCTCATCGGGGGTGGAGTCGATGTCATATTCCATGACCTCGAGCGGCAGCAGGCCCGCATACCTCTCGCGGCGGTCCTTGCCGTCTCGGATGTTCTTGAGGGCGCAACAGAGGTTCCTCCCGACGAAGCCCCTCGCGCCGGTGACGAGGACGCGCACCCTACTGCACCGCCTCGTGCTCGCGGCCCTCGAGCGCCAGCTGCACGTACTCGGCGGTCTTGATCTTGGCGATGGTGCCCTCCACGTCGAGCCTCTCGGTGTTGTGGGAGGTGTAGGACTCGTCGGCCTGGGTCTCAACCTTGCCGTCCACGACGAACTTGTCGTAGTTCAGGTCGCGCGAGTCGCAGGCCACGCGGTAGTAGCCGCCCATGTCCTCGGCCCTCAGGCGCTCCTCGCGGGTCATGAGGGTCTCGAACAGCTTCTCGCCGTGGCGGGTGCCGATGACCTGGGTGCCCACGCGGCCGAAGACCTCCTGCACGGCCTCGGCGAGGTCGCCGATCGTGGAGGCAGGCGCCTTCTGGATGAACAGGTCGCCGGGGTTGGCGTGCTCGAAGGCGAACTGCACCAGGTCGACGGCCTCGTCAAGGTTCATCAGGAATCGGGTCATGTTGGGGTCGGTGACCGTCAGCGGCTCGCCCTTGCGGATGCGGTCGATGAACAGCGGGATGACGCTGCCGCGCGAGCACATGACGTTGCCGTAGCGGGTGCAGCAGATCGTCGTGCCGCCGCGCTCGGCTGCCACGCGGGCGTTGGCAAAGATGACATGCTCCATCATCGCCTTGGAGATACCCATCGCATTGATGGGGTAGGCAGCCTTGTCGGTGGACAGGCAGACCACGCGCTCAACGCCCGCGTCAATGGCGGCGTGCAGCACATTGTCGGTGCCGATGATGTTCGTCTGCACGGCCTGCATCGGGAAGAACTCACAGCTGGGCACCTGCTTGAGTGCAGCTGCGTGGAAGATGTAATTCACGCCGGGCATGGCGTCCCGGATGGACTGCGGGTTGCGCACATCGCCGATGTAGAACTTGACCTTGTTGGCGTACTCGGGGTACTGAGCCTGCAGCTCATGGCGCATATCGTCCTGCTTTTTTTCATCGCGGGAGAAGATGCGGATCTCGCCGATGTCAGTGGTGAGAAAATGCTTGAGCACGGTATGGCCGAAACTGCCGGTGCCGCCGGTGATGAGTAGGGTCTTATCCTTAAAAATGCTGTCTGCCATGATGGCCTCCTTATATTTGACCGCGCAAGGGCGCAGTTTACCTTTATAATCTTATTTATTCTAGCACAAAATTCCCCGCTTGAAAAGGGCATGGGGTTGGAAATTGCTGCTTTTTGTGGTATAATGGCCACGAAATCAAAAGTCCGGCGTCATGCCGAATGTTTTTTTACAAGGAGGACCCGCCCATGCGCGCCTACGAACGACTGTTAAAATATGTAAAAGTCCACACGACCTCTGACCCTAACAGCGGCACCCATCCCAGCACGCTGCGCCAGTTTGATTTGGCCAAAATCCTCGTTGAGGAGTTGAAAGCGCTTGGCCTCGCTGATGCCCATGTGGATGAGCATTGCTATGTCTATGCCACCCTGCCCGCTACCCCGGGGCAGGAGAGCGCCAAGCCCCTCGGCTTTATCGCCCACATGGACACGGCGGACGATGCCAGCGGTGAGAACGTCCGGCCGCAGATTCACGAGAATTACGACGGCGAGGCCGTCACGCTGCCCGCTACCGGCACGGTGCTTGACCCGGAGGTCTTCCCGTTCCTGCGCGAGATGAAGGGCCAGACCCTCATCACCACTGATGGCTCCACGCTGCTGGGTGCAGATGACAAGGCCGGTGTTGCCGAAATTATGACCGCGCTTGAGCGCATCATCGCTGAAAACCGCCCCCACGGCAAGCTCTGCATCGGCTTTACCCCCGATGAGGAGATCGGCGAGGGCGCTTCTCTCTTCGACATCCCGGGCTTCGGCGCAGATTTCGCCTACACCGTCGATGGCGGCGACGTGGGCGGCATCGAGTACGAGAACTTCAACGCCGCATCTGCCACTGTCACCATCCACGGCTTCTCCGTCCACCCCGGCAGCGCCAAGGATGCCATGATCAACGCCTCCAACGTGGCAATGGAATTCCACATGGCCCTGCCCGTCATGGCCCGCCCCGAGACCACCGAGGGCTATCAGGGCTTCTACCATCTGTGCCAGATGTACGGCGACGTCACCGAGGCAAAGCTGGGCTACATCCTCCGCGACCACGACGCCAGCAAGCTGCAGTTCAAGAAGGACAACCTTCTCCACATCGCCTGCTACCTCAACGGCAAGTACGGCCCCGGCACAGTGGAAGTCGAGATCAAGGACAGCTACCGCAATATGCTGGAGAAGATCAAGCCCCACTTCCACCTTGTGGAGACGGCCCGCAAGGCCATCGAGAAGGCCGGCCTGACCCCGGAGGAGATCCCCGTCCGCGGCGGCACTGACGGCGCTGTCCTGAGCTGGAAGGGTCTGCCCTGCCCCAACCTCGGCACCGGCGGTTTCAACTTCCACGGCGTCTGCGAATGCACCACCGTCGAGCGGATGGACAAGGCCACCGAGATCCTGCTGAATATCATTGAGCTTTATTCCAAATAACTTTGCATCATAAAAAATGGCTCCGGCATCTGCCGGAGCCATTTTTTGCTTCTTAAAACTCGATGCTCTGCGCCGCCTTGGCGATGGCTCCCAGCAGCTCCACCAGCTTGCTCTCGTCCATCCGGCTGCTGTTGTTGGCAAAGGCGTAGAAACAGCCCTGCACGCAGAACGAGAGCAGGATGCCCCGGTTCAGATCAGCCGCGAAGGTCGGGTCGGCTTCCTCAAAGCGCTGGCGCAGCCCCTTCTCGATGCTGTTGGCGAAGATGCCCTGCCGACTGCCCGAAAAGAGGATGTTCACGGCCCGCTGGTTCTGCATGAAGGCATGGAACAGCTCCCGCGTCAGCGTCTCTGCCTGATGCAGTGCCACGCTATCGTTGGTGCGGGGTACGCTGGCCAGGATAGACTCGATGAGCTTGTTTTCCAGTGCATTGGCCAGCGCGTAGATGTCCTCATAGTGGGCATAGAACGTCGATTTGTTGATGCAGGCCATCGCACACAAGTCTTTTATCTTGATTTTTTCCAGAGGATTCTTCTCCCGCAGTTCCATGAAAGCCTGTTCGATGGCGCGGTCGGTACGGGCGATACGGATGTCCACAAAATCCACCTCTTCCGTGTTTTAGTTGATTATCCAACGGTTTTCGTCTTTCGTCGATGGACAAGACCCCGTGGATTTTTTACAATGAAAGCAGTCCCCTTATTCTTCTTTTTTATAGAGCAAGCCCTTGGCGTCCAGTGCCGCTTCGATGCGGCGGAACGCCTCCGGCGTGGGGCAGCTCAGGGTGTGCAGATGCACACCGCCGGTCATCCGGCTCAGCAGGCACTCGGGCGTGTCCGCCGCCTGCTGGATAAAATGGTCCACGTCGTACCGGCTGGCGAGGTTGAGGTTGCCGCGCAGCTCACCGTAAAGCGGGTTCTCCACGGCCACATCCACCACGATGCCGCCCTGGTCCACCACGGTATACAGCTCCTCCCGCATCTGGTCGGCGGTGCTGTGGACACAGGCGAGGATGCCCGTATAGCCCCGCGCCGCCGGGTGGAGCTGATAACCCCGGGGCGTTGCATCGATCTGCGTCCCCGACGCCCGCAGCAGGGCCACGTCACCCACCACGATCTGCCGCGAGACCCCCAGTTCCCCGGCCAGTACACTGGCACTCAGCGGTGCATTGGCCTCCGTCAGCCGCTCTAAGATCACTTTTCTGCGCTGCGCAGCATTCATCTTCCACACTCCCCCTTTTTATCCTACCAGCCGCAGCAGAGTGGCGTAGTTGGAGGGCAGCTGGACTTTCAGCTTACCCCACTCCACCTGCGTCAGGATGGGCTGACTGCCCACACAGTCGGCCAGCAGGTCTTCGACACCCGAAGCCTCCACCGGCAGCTGGAACTCCATCGAAACCGGGCTGTCACCGTTATTGTACACCGCCACGACAGCCTTGCCGTCCAGCACCCGGGCGTAGGCGTAGCTCTGGGTGGTCAGCGTCAGCTCCTTGGACTCACCCCAGCTCAGCTCGGGACACTCCGCTTTCAGCCTGCCCAGTGCGGCATAGATGCTGGTGACAGGGTTCGTCTTCTCGGCGTCGGTGTAGTCGGCCAGCTCGAGACAGGGGCGGAGCGGCCAGTCGCTGCCCCACTCTTTTTTGCCCTCGATGCCAAATTCCGAGCCATAATAGATGGACGGAATGCCCCAAAGCGTATATACTAGAAGAGCAATATGCCGGATGTGGTCGCGGTTGCGCAGTTTGTTGGGCAGCCGCTCCACATCGTGGTTATCCGAGAAATTATAGAGCCGGGTATCGTGGCAGAGGCCCTGCAGACGCCGCATGGTATGGGCGATCTCGAAATAGTTGTGGTCGTTGTGGCCGCTCCACAGACCCTTATGCAGTTCGTAGTTGGTGACGGAGTGGAGCATCTCGGGGTTTGCCCAGCGGCTGTAGTCGCCGTGGATGACCTCGCCCATCAGCCAGAACTCGGGCTTCACCTCGTTGGCAACGCGGCGCAGGCCCTTCATGAAATCGAAGTCCAGCACGTCGGCAGCGTCCAGACGGATGCCGTCAATATCAAATTCATCCACCCAGAAGCGGATGGTATCGAAATGGTAGTTCTGCACCTCGGGGTTGCGCTGGTTCAGCTTGACCAGCAGGTTGAAGCCGCCCCAGTTGCCGTAGGAGAAGCCGTCGTTGTACTCGTTGTTGCCCCAGAAATTCACGTCGCAGAACCAGTCGCGGTAGCGGGCGTTCTCGCGGTGCTCCTTCAGCTCCTGGAACGCGAAGAAATCGCGGCCCACATGGTTGAACACGCCGTCCACGATGACCTTCTGGCCCCGCTCATGGCAGGCGGCGACAAACTGCTTGAATTCCTCATTGGTGCCGAGACGCCGGTCTACCAGACGGTAGTCGATGGTGTCATATCCGTGGGAACCGCTCTCGAACAGCGGGCCGATATAGATCGCCGTACAGCCAAGCTTTGCCGCGTGTTCTGCCCACGCATCCAGCTTTTTGAAAGCCCCGGGGACAGGCTGTCCGTCGTTTTCATGCGCGCAGCCGCACAATCCCAGAGGATAGATGTGATAGAATACCGCATTGTCATACCAAGCCATTGTCTGTACCGCTCCTGTTTTCAAAAAGTTACAGCAGAGCACTTTTCCGACAAAAGTGCATCTGTGTCCTATTCAGTATAGCACATTTTCCGACAAAAGTGTGGTAAAAGTGTTGTATATTTCTCATTTTATATATTTCATCGTCCGTGTTCTGTAAAAATTGCGATAAAAGGAGTCTTTCGTATGAATCTTCCCTCCATCCCCAAATCCTTCTTCAACGGCGACTGCTTCGACGCCTACCGCATCCTCGGCGCCCACCCCTGGCAGGGTGACCACGGCGAAGAGGGCTGGCGCTTCGCCGTCTGGGCTCCCGGTGCCACGGCTGTGGAGGTCTGCGGCGGCTTTGACGGCTGGGGCGCAGGCATCCCGCTCCAGAAAGCCGACACCGGCGTGTGGAGCGGCTTTGTATCCGGGCTGTGCGAGGGGGAGCTCTACAAATACCGCATCCACGGGGCCGACGGCAGCGTGATCATGCGGGCCGACCCCTACGCTTTCGCGTCCGAAGTCCGCCCCGCCAACGCCAGCCGCCTGACCAAACTGGACTTTTCCTTCGACGACAGCGCGTGGATGGAGCGGCGGGATAAATGCCGTAATCTGCCCATGAACATCTACGAACTCCATGCCGGCAGCTGGAAGCATAAGCCCAACTCCACCCAGCCCGACGGCTCGGACGGCTGGTACGATTACGAAGAGCTGGCCCGGGAGCTCATTCCCTGGCTGCTGGAACACCACTTCACCCATGTAGAGCTTCTGCCGCTGGCAGAGCACCCCTTTGACGGCAGCTGGGGCTACCAGACCACCGGCTACTTCGCCGTCACCAGCCGGTACGGCACCCCGGCCCAGTTTGCTTCCTTTGTCAACGCCTGCCACCGGATGGGCATCGGCGTCATCATGGACTTTGTCCCCGTCCACTTTGCGGCCAACGCCGACGCACTGGCCAACTTTGACGGCACCCACCTCTACGAATACGACAGCGATGTGGGCCACAGCGAGTGGGGTACCTGCAACTTCAACTACTACCGCCGGGAGGTGTGCAGCTTCCTGAACAGCGCCGCCGCCCTCTGGATGGAGGTCTACCACTGCGACGGCATCCGGATGGACGCCATCTCCCGCGCCCTCTACTGGCAGGGCGACCCCGCCCGGGGCGTCAACGAGGGCGCCGTCACCTTCCTGCGGAACCTCAACCACGGCCTGAACGATCGCTGGCCCACCGGCGTTTACATGGCCGAAGATTCCACCAACTTCCTCAAAGTCACAGCCCCCACCCGCTACGACGGCATCGGCTTCGACTACAAGTGGGACATGGGCTGGATGCACGATACGCTGGACTACTTCGCCACCCCCTTCGGCCAGCGTCCCGACGCATACGGAAAGATCATTTTCAGTATGCACTATTTCTACAACGAGCTTTACCTGCTGGCGCTGAGCCACGACGAGGTCGTCCACGGCAAAAAGACAGTCATCGACAAGCTCTGGGGTACCTACGAAGAAAAATGCGCCCAGCTGCGCACCCTCTATTTCTATATGTATGCGCACCCGGGCAAAAAGCTCAATTTCATGGGCAACGAGCTGGGGCATTTCCGGGAGTGGGACGAAAAGCGGGAGCTGGACTGGGACCTGCTCAAGTACCCCTTCCACGATGCGTTCCAGAAATATTTCGGCGCTCTGAGCCGCCTTTACGCCACCCAGCCCGCCCTCTATGCGGGCGAGTATGACCCCCGCTGCTTCGAGTGGGTGGCCAGCGAGAGCCGGGACGAGGGCGTATACGCCTGGCTGCGCAAGGGTGCGGGACAGACCATCCTCTGCGTCATGAACACCCAGAACACTGCCCACAAAAAGTTCCCGCTCTACCTGAACTTCCCCGCCGGGGCCGAAGAACTTCTGAACACCGAGGCTCCCTGCTGGGGCGGTGCGGACAAATCGAAGCCCAAAGCCCTCCATACCTCGGACGGCGGCGTCTATGGCCGGGACTACACCCTCACCGTGGATCTGCCCGCCATGGGCAGCCGGATGTTCAAGCTCACCCCCGAAGCGCCCCGCCCCGAGGCTGCACAGGCCAGCGCCCGCCGGGCCGCTGCCGCACGCCGCAAGGCAGCCCGCACCCAGAACGCCAAGGCGGATGCCGCCGCATACAACTCCAAAAAGTAATATTTGTTTCGGAATATCCCGTCTGCTGAAAATGCAGCGGGATATTCTGCGTTCTGGCGCGGTCTGCGGCTGGACAAGCCTTAACGGATTCATTATACTGTTAGATGGAAAGTTGTGTTTTGCATTTTCCGGAAGTTAAATGAAAGGGATCATCCTTCTATGCTATCTGCTGCTGTTCGCCGGCTCTCTCCTCTGCAATGGGCGGGGGTCGGTCTGGGCGGCTGTGCGGTGCTGCTGGCTCTTCTGGGGCTGCTTGCACCGGCCAGCGCCTTCTTTTTCCCGCTGCTCAGTCTCTGGGCCAGCGTGGGGCTCTTTGTTCTGGCCCTCTGCGTTCTCCGTGTGGCAGGCGTAGAGCTGGACTTCTTCCACAAAGCCGTCGTCTTCGGCATCTGGGCTGTGGCTGTCGTCTATTTTTACTGGACATTGTCGAGTCGGAGCTTTGTATACGTCTGGGATTACGCCAACTACCTGCTCAAGCAGTACGACGCCGAAGCCGCCTTTGCCCAGAGTGCAGGCGCGGGCCTTGCGTATATCTTCGGCTCCATGGCCGACGACTACACCAATTTCATCACCCTCTTCACCGAGTTTTCCTTCTGTCTCACCGACCACACCGGCGATGCTTACGCCTTCTGTCAGGTGTTCTGCATCCTGCCCACCCTGCTGGTGCTGCTGGCGGGCCTCGTCGTCAAGGTCGGGCAGATCCTGAATGTGAAGAATCGGAGGTACTATTTCCTCTTCGGGATGACCCTGACGGCGGCTTATCCCTTCCTGCGGATGAGCGCGGTATTGGCCCAGCCGGACTGGTTCGGCCTGATCTTCGGGTTTGCCATCCTGCTGCTGACCATGGACTTCCGCTTTGACCGGCTGGAGCCGGTGCGGTTCGGCCTCATCTTCCTGGCCACTGCCGCCATCATCCTCGCCCGCCGGTGGTTCCTCTACTTTGTGGTGGGCTACTACTTCGCCTACGCGCTGCTGCTCATCGCGGGCTGTGTGCGGTTGGCGAAGGGCGGCGAAAAAAGCGCTGCCCTTGTTCGAATCAAAAACCTCGTCCTCTTCGGCCTTGCGTCCGTCGTGGCGATGGTCATCCTGCTCTGGCCGATGGTGTCCCACATCCTCGCCTACAACTACGCGGGCCGCTACTCCTATTATAACGGCGGCGGTCTGGCCCTCGAGGCGTTCTATCACATCGGCCGGATGGGCCTGTTCAACATTCTCCTCATGGTGCTGGGTCTCGCCTTTGCGGCGAAGCACAGAGCACCCTCCCTGCCCTGTCTCGCCGGGTGTGAGCTGGTGGTGAGCATCCTGCTCTTCACCCGAGTGCAGAACACCGGCTCCCATCAGTTTCTGCTCTTCCTGCCGGGATACTTCATTCTCTTTCTGCTGGGTGCCGCCGCGCTGGCCGAGGGCATCACGCGCCGCCGCAACCTCAAGCTGGGCTGCTGGGCCTTCGTGCTGGTGCTGTCCATGTCGGTGCGATGTTCGCCGCTGACCACGCTGGCCATGCCGGGTTTCGTCATCGAGCATTTCCCGATCCAGATCCCGGCCACCGAGTATTTCATCTCGCTGGACAAGCTCATCTACGATAGGAAGGACATCGGCCAGATACAGGCCATCGCCGACTGGATCGACACCCACTGCGATGAGGGGGAGCTGTGCTACATGATCCCCCACGATATGCTCTACAACCCCGACCACTTCAAGAACTGCCGCCTGCCGGACGCCCCCATCAACGACAAGCTGGCCTTCGGCTTCTCGGTCCCCGGCACCCACAACTTCCCCACCCAGTTCTTTGAGGCAAAATATGTCATCACCTGCGAGCCATTCCCCCAGACTTACGTGGGCAGCGGCGAGATGTCCATCAAACTGAACGACCGGTTCCTCGCCGTGAGAGACCAGTATTTCACCTTTGAGCAGAGTTTCGATATGGGCAATGGCACCACCTTTACCATCTGGAAGCGCACCGCCGCCCCCACCCGGGAGGAAGTGGAGTATTATCTGAGCGCTTTCGCTGAGGAAGACGCCCAATACCCTGAAATGTTCTCCCAGGTGGCCGAAGCCTGGCTCACCGCTCACGGGCTGTGAGCTTGCCCTTTCTGCTGAAAACGTGTATAATTCGATTGATTGCTATAAAACCCGCAGCGCCGCCCGCCGGCCTGCTTACGTCATAAGGAGTACGCCACTATGGATAAGAAGAACACGCCTGAAGTGAAGCTGGGCCAGTACAAGGGCCTGGCTGTCACCCGTCACGTCCGCCCTGTCACCGACAAGACTGTGGACATCGAGCTTGTCCACCAGACCCGGATGCACGCAGTCTACCACCCCACCACCGAACCTGCCAAGCGCGGCTTCCGCGCCCTGCTGGACTTTGCCGGCTACATGGACGGCAAGGAGATCCCCGACAGCCGGATGGAGAAGGTCATGGTCGTGCTGGGCGACGGCAAGCTGATGCCCGCCGCCGAGCAGGCCATCTACGGCCACTGTGCCGGCGAGGTGTTCCGCTTCGACTTTACCTATCCGCAGGACTTCCGCCTGCCCGAGCTGTCCGGCAAGACCGCACAGTTCGAGATCGAGCTCCGCTCTCTGGCCGAGAAAGTCACGCCCGCACCGGATGAGGCTTTCGCCAAGAGTCTGGGCTTCGACTCCCTCGATGCGCTGAAGGCTGACCTTCGCGCCAAAAAGCAGAAGATCCACGAGGAAGGGGCTGACCGCGCCGCCGGAAAGCAGCTGCTGGACATGGCCGGTGCCAACATGACCGTGGACCTGCCCGCCGAACTTCTCGAACGCACCGCCCAGAATGAGATGAAGCTGCTGAAAGAGCGCCTCTCCCGCAGCGGCATCACCCTCGAGCAGCACTGCAAGAACAGCCGCACCACCCCGGAAGCCCTCGAGAAGGACTACCGCGCTCAGGCCGAGAGCCGCATCCGCTTCGTGCTGGCCGCCAAGGCCATCGCCGAGGCGGAGAACATCGTCGTCCACCCCGAGGAAGTCAACGCCGAGTACCGCCGCCTGTCCCAGCTGCAGGACACCCCCGAGGCTGAGATCCGGAAAGCCCTGCCCGAGGATACCATCGCCGCCGCGCTGGCCGCAAAAAAAGTGCAGCGCTTCCTGCTGGACAACGCACAGGTCACCACCGTGACCGATGCCCCCGAAAAGGAGTGATACCGCTATGGGTCTGTTTACCCGTTACGCAATGGACGCCCTGATGAAGACCTCCCACCCCGAGGTCATCCGCCGTCAGTGCTGGAATCTCCACCCCCACCGCACCCCCTGCACGGCCTGCAAGGACATCTGCCCCTACGGCGATGCCATCTTCACCCGTCCCAACCTCGTTAAAGACTGGGACCCCTGCACCGACTGCGGCCTCTGCGTGTCCGCCTGCCGCTCGGGCTGCATCGTCCCTTCGCCGGAGCAGGTACAGCGGGACACCTCGCTGGCGGATACCGACAACGACACCCTCTGGCTGGGCTGCGAGAAGAGCACCCGCAAGAACACCGCCGTCCGCACCTGCATCGCCTCCTTCTCGTGGGAAGCGCTGGCCTATCTGGCTCTGAACAAGAAGCTGGTCCTTGACCTGACCCCCTGCGGTGAGTGCGAGAACGACGTCTGCGCCGCCCAGCTCCGAAAGGAGCTGACCCGTCTGGTGGAGTTCCTCGGCCCCCAACTCTTCGAGAGCCGGGTCACGCTGGCCTATGAGCAGGACGAAGCGCCCTACCATGTACAGGAGCTGAGCCGCCGGGAGATGTTCTCCCACATGACGGAAGGCTCCCGCGCCGGCACCAAGAAACTGCTGCAGATGCTGCCCGGCCTGCGCAGCGAGGAGGACAGTGCCGCCGACTTCCGCCTCATGCTCCACCAGCGGACGAAGCAGCTCAAGGCTGCTTCCGAGACGCCGCTGCGCTACGGCTGGTATCTGCCGAACTTCACCCAGAAGTGCTTCGGCTGCGGCAAGTGCGAGAAAGCCTGCCGCTCCGGCGCACTCAAGCTCGAGGATATGCCCGACGGCCAGACCCGCGTGGTCGTCACACCCTGGAAGTGCAGCGAGTGCGGCGTCTGCGTCGCGGCCTGCTCCAACAGCGGCATCGACGGCATGAAGCTCCGCCAGCTCACCACCCTCGGCCCGGTGAGCATCTACAAATGCAGCAAGACCCTCTGCGCCGACTGCGGCAAGCCCATCGCGCCGAACAGCTCTGAGGGCATCTGCTCGGTCTGCCGCATCAAGCGCCGCACCAAGCAGCGTCAGGAGGAGGCCGCAGCCCGCGCCAAGGAGCGGATCGCCGAGCGCGAGGCCCGCAAGGCAGCGGAGGAGGCTGCAAAGGCCGCTGCCGCAGAGCTGGCCGCTGAAAATGCAGCCAATGCTGCCGGTGCCGCCGCAGCCGAAACGGCAGCGGCTCCCGTCACTGCCGCACCTGCCGCTGCAGCGGCAACAGCTGTTTCTGTTGCAGAAACAGCATCTGCACCCAAAAAGGATTGACGCGGCCGCAAATCAATGCTATACTCAGTCATGACCACACTGTTTGGTGGCCGGGACTGTTACAAAGGAGTAACGGATGGATTTCCGTTGCTCTTTTTTCATAAAAAATGGTCCATTTGTCCGTTGCTGGGAAACAGCGGACACCGCACAACGCGATGCTGTCCTTTGTACAGCAAAAACAAGAAAAGAGGGAATTTATGATGAACACTTCCATCTCCCGCCGTCAGTTCCTGAAGGCCAGCGGCCTGGCAGCCGCCGGTGCCTGCGCAGCCGGCCTGCTGACTGGCTGCGGCGGCTCTTCCTCCGGCAGCGCTTCCGGCGCAGCCTCTTCCGGTTCCGGCTCCAGCTACACCATCCTGTACGACAGCCAGCCCGCTACCCTGAACTACCTGACCACCGGCACTGACCTTGAGATGGTCGTGGGCGCAAACTGCGTGGATACGCTGGTCGAGTACGACAACAAGGGCGTCATGCGCGAAGGCCTGGCCACCAGCTGGGACTGGGATGTCGACACCCTGACCTGGACGTTCCATCTGCGTGAGGAGAACTGGGTGGACTGCAACGGCGAGGTCGTGGCCCCCGTCACTGCACAGGACTTCGTGGACGCTCTGAAGTACGTCCTGACCCCGGACTACGCCGCCTCCAACGTGGGCCTCGTCACCGCTTACATCGCAGGCGCTGACGACTACTACAACTACCACCTCTATCTGAACAACGCCAACACCGGCGTCGTGGACGATGACGGCACCACCTACACCGTGGACGGCAGCGGCGTCGTCACCGTGACTGCCCCCGACTCTGACCCCGCCACCTACGCACCGGTGGACTTCGACGCCGTGGGTGTCACCGCTGTGGATGACCACACCCTGACCTACACCCTGACCTACGACTTCCCGGGCTTCCTGAGCCTGCTGTGCTATCTGCCCTACGAGCCTGCTTACGGCCCGCTGCTGGAAGAGACCGGCGACCAGTTCGCCACCAGCGCAGAGACCACCTACAGCTGCGGTGCCTTCTATCTGGCCGCCTACGAGTCTCTGGAGACCTGGGTCATGAAGAAGAACCCCGAGAACTACGACGCTGACAACGTCTTCATCGACACCATCAGCCGCATCTACAACGCCGAGGCCAGCGTCAACGGCCCCGAAATGATCAAGCGCGGCGAGATCGACGAGGCCACCATCGGCTCCGACATCCTCGACAGCTGGCTGTCCGACGACACCACCAAGGACATGGTGTCCATGGACCGTCCCAACACCAACTACACCTACTTCTATATGTTCAACTTCATGCCCTTCTCCCACGAGTTCTCCAACTGGAGCGTGGAGGGCATGGATGCCGAGTACGAGCCGGAGAACTGGGCCAAGGCCATCAACAACACCAACTTCCGCAAGTCCTTCCTCTACGGTATCAACAACTCTGTCACGCTGGCCGTCAAGGCACCCGAGGGCTACGACAACTACAAGCTGAACACCATCACGCCCCCCAGCTTCTGTGCCAACGCCGACGGCGTGGACTACCTCAAGTGCGGCGACCTGGCCAACATCACCGAGTTCTTCGACGAGGCGAAGGCCAAGGAGTACCGCGACGCTGCCATCCCGGAGCTGACCGCTGCTGGCGTGACCTTCCCCATCAAGGTGCAGATGCCCTACAATCCCTCTTCCACCGACTGGGACAAGCAGTGCCAGGTGTTCAAGCAGCAGCTCGAGGGTGTGCTGAACGACGGTTTCGATTTCATCGACATCCTCATCACCGCCGGCCCCTCCGACAGCTTCCTGTCCAGCGTCCGCCGCAACGGCAAGTTCGCTTTCCTGCAGTGCAACTGGGGCGCTGACTACTCCGACCCCCAGACCGAGACCGACCCCTTCTATCAGGCCGAGGGCGCACGCGGCAGCCGCTACGCCTTCCTGCGCACCGGCGTCGAGGACGGCTTCATCACCGGCGACACTGCGGACGCCGTCATGAACTACATGAAGGCCATCGAAGAGGCTGTCAAGATCACCGACGACATCAACGCCCGCTACGATGCCTTCGCCAACGCCGAGGCTTCCCTCATCAACAATGCCCTCGTCGTCCCCATGGGCATGAGCATCCCGGCCTACATCGCCACCCGTCTGAACTACTGGGAGGGCCAGTACGCTTCCACCGGCTTCTCCAACAAGCGTCTGAAGGGCATCCACGTCCTCGACCACTACATCTCCATGAGCGAGTACGAGGCCAACCGCGACGCCCGCTAAGACTTTTTGAGTCTGTCCGCTCCAAAGCTCTCCGTTTTCCCACGGGAAAGCGGAGAGCTTTTCGTTTCTGAAGCCTCTTACATGAATTTTTGTAACGAACTTTGCTAAATCACTTTCCAAAAGTGGTTTTTTGTTGTATTCTATTCCTATCCGACATTCATTTTATAAAAGAGAGGGGTGCGCACAGATATGCTCAAATATCTGGCGAAACGCATCGGGCGCTCGATACTGACCCTGTTTATTATCGTCACGCTCGTTTTCTGCCTTTTGCGGCTGATGCCGGTGGAAGGCTATTTTGCTAACTACGAAAAAATGACCGAGGCCCAGATACAGGCCGGCTTACAGTCCATGGGCCTGCTGGACCCGCTGCCGGTGCAGATCGGCCGCTTCTGGGTCAATATGCTCCACGGCGACCTCGGCGTGAGCCACATCTATAAGGTCAACGCCTCCGTCACCAGCATCCTCGCTAAGAAGCTGCCCATCTCCATCCAGATGGGCGTGTACGCCATGCTGCTGAGCCTTGTCATCGGCATCCCGATGGGCCTGTTCATGGGCCGCTTCAAGAGCCGCTGGCCCGATAAGATCGGCACGGCCATCATCGTCCTCATCCAGGCTGTGCCTGCGGCAGTGTATTATCTGTATATCCAGATGTACGGCACCACCGCGCTGAACGTGGGCCTGCTCTTCGACGCCTCCAACTGGAAATACTGGGTGCTGCCCGTCTGCTCCATGAGTCTGGGCAACGTGGCGTTCTACGCCATGTGGCTGCGCCGGTACATGGTGGACGAGAGCAACAAGGACTATGTCCGCCTTGCCCGTGCCAAGGGCGTGAGTGAAAACAACATCGCCCTGCGCCATATCTTCCGCAACGCAATGGTGCCGCTGGTGCAGTATATCCCCTCCGCCTTCCTGAACACTGTGGTCGGCTCCATCTACATCGAAAGCCTCTACAGCATCCCGGGCATGGGCGGCCTGCTGGTCACCTGTGTCCAGCGCCATGACAACACGATGGTGCAGGGCATCGTTCTGCTCTACGCCTGCGTGGGCATCATCGGCCTTATTCTGGGCGACCTGCTCATGGTGCTCATTGACCCCCGCATCAGCTTTGGCAAGAAAGAAGGTGGCCGATAATGCTTTTCCGTATGAAAGATGAAAAAGCACACCAGCTCGAGGCAGAGTTGGATAAGTTACAGGCGGACGGCCCCGCCGCATGGGCAAAGCTGCCCGAAGAAGAGCTGTTCACCCCCGCCGGGTTCAGCGAAGAGCGGGCCGAGGCCACGTCCTACTCCAACTACAGCTACTGGGGCAGCACCTTCCGCGCCTTCTTCAAGAACCGCGTGGCCGTGCTGCTGCTCGTCGCCCTCATCGCCGTGGTGGCCTTTGCATTTTTGCAGCCCTGCCTGCCCGGTCAGGCAGACCCCAACCTCTGCGCTGTGGACCCCGCCACCGGCATCCAGTACCGCAACATCGCCCCCGGTGAAAAGGGCTTCATCTGGGGTTCCAACGCCATCGGCCAGGACCTCTGGGCCCGCATCTGGGCCGGCGCCCGCACCAGCCTGACCATCGCCTTCTTCGTGGCCCTCATCGAGGCCGTGGTGGGCATCACGGTGGGTGTGCTCTGGGGCTATGTCCGTCAGCTGGACTTCTTCTTCACCGAGCTGTACAACATCTGCGACAACGTGCCTTCCACCATCATCCTGATCCTTATTTCCTATGTCGCCAGCCCCAGCGTCCAGACGCTGATCCTGGGCATGTCCATCACGGGCTGGATCGCCATGGCGCGTTTTATCCGCAACCAGATCCTCATCATCCGTGACCGTGACTACAACGTGGCATCCCGCTGCATCGGCACCCCCACCTCCCGCATCGTGGTGCGCAACCTGCTGCCCTACCTCGTGTCGGTCATCATGCTCCGCATGGCCCTGACCATCCCCGCCGCCATCGGCAGTGAGGTCTTCATCACCTACATCGGCCTCGGCCTCTCTGTCGAGGTGCCTTCTCTGGGCAACCTCATCAACGATGGCCGCAAGGTCATGATGCAGGCCGGCCTGCGCTATCAGCTGCTCTACCCCACCATCATCCTCAGCTTCGTCACCATCGCGTTCTACCTCATCGGCAACGCCTTCTCTGACGCAGCCGACCCCAAGAACCATCTGCAGTAAGGAGGAACAGGCATGAAAAAGAATGAACTGATCCTCTCTGTGCGGGATCTCAACATCAAATTCAATCTGCGTGGAAAGATCCTCCACGCCATCCGGGGCATCGACCTCGATGTCTACCACGGCGAAGTCCTCGCCATCGTGGGCGAGTCCGGCTCGGGCAAGAGCGTGGAGGCCTACTCCATCATGGGCCTCCTCCAGTCCCCCGGCAAGGTCATCGGCGGCTCCATCACCTTTGAGGGGGAGGACGTGCTGGCCAAGGACAAGAAGGAGATGACGGCCTTCCGGGGCAGCCGGGCGGCCATGATCTTCCAGAACCCCATGACCAGCCTCAACCCCGTCTATACCATCGGAAACCAGCTCATCGAGGCCCTCCGGGCCCACGACAGGTCCATCCCCAAGGAGGAGGCCGCCAAGCGGGCCATGGATATGCTCACCCTGGTGGGCATCAACAACGTCCAGCAGCGGATGAAGCAGTACCCCCACGAGCTCTCCGGCGGCATGCGCCAGCGGGTGATGATCGCCATGGGCCTCATCTGCCACCCCAAGCTCCTCATTGCCGACGAGCCCACCACCGCCCTGGACGTCACCATCCAGGCCCAGATCCTCACCCTCATGAACGAGCTCCGGGAGAGCTACGACACCTCGGTCATCATGATCACCCACGACCTGGGGGTCATCGCTGAGACCTGTGAGCAGGTGGCCGTCCTCTACGCCGGGCAGGTGGTGGAGGAGGCCGACGTGGACACCATCTTCCACCACACTGCCCACCCCTATACCACCGGCCTCCTGCGCTCCGTGACCTCTCTGGGCGGGGCCCAGAAGGAGCTCTACGCCATTCGGGGCACGGTGCCCACCGCCGGGAATTTCAGCACTGGCTGCCGCTTTGCCGACCGCTGTGACCAGTGCATGGCCATCTGCCGGGAGCAGGCCCCCGCCCTGACAGAGATCGCGCCGAACGGGCAGCTGACCAGACACTGGCCGCAGGAGACACAGCGGTCA
>OKSB01001589.1_pt1 | contig 22150 bp, 12 predicted proteins | sample 1601171 | NCBI WGS metagenome assembly OKSB01 (sample SAMEA3541496, study PRJEB24748) | human gut metagenome | biome: human gut; feature: human-associated habitat; material: faeces | place: China | collected 2012 | reverse complement strand
CTTCGCCAGCAGGCTACCCTTATCATTCCCCCCGTCCAGAGCGCGCAGCAGCCTCATGGGCCGGTCCTCCACCCACTCCTGGGGCACGGCGTCCACATAGTTCCGGCTCTCCAGCCGGGGCCCCAGGTTGATGGCGTACATCTCCTGGCCGTTGGGCATTATCCTCCGCAGGATGGGCTCGTTGTTGATGGTCTGGTTGGCGGCCCAGATGTCCTGGATCTCCTTCCATTCATTCGTGGTGTCCCCCAGCTGGAAGAAGGCGGTGGCGGCGTAGACCAGGGTGATGAGCAGGAGGGGCAGCCGGTCCTTCCGCTCCATGGGGTGGCACCTTCCGGCAAAGGTGAGCCGGCGGGGCAGGGCGGCCTTCTCCGCCGGGGCCAGGCCGCCCCGGGTCCCCCGGACATAACGCAGGAGGAAGAGAAAGACGCAGCCAAGGACAGCCAGGGCAAACAGGATGGAGGGGGTGATGTATCTCATAGGCGTGAACTCCCGGAAAGATAAAATAAGAGCGACCCCGGAAAGGGCCGCCCTCTATTTTATTTCTTTTTCTTGCGTTTGTCAAAAAATCCTTTGCCCCCGGTCTCCCCGGCGGCCTCGGCCTCCCCCATGGCGGCGGCGTAGGCCTTCAGGGCCTCCTTCTGCTCATGGCTGAGGGCGGTGGGGACCCGGACCCGGACGGTGACGAACTGGTCGCCGCGCGTCTTGTAGCCGACATAGGGAATGCCCTTGCCGCGCAGGCGGAAGGTCGTGCCGGTCTGCGTGCCCTCGGGGATCTGATAGCGCACCTTGCCGTCGAGCGTGGGCACCTCGATGGACGCGCCGAGCGCGGCCTGCGTGAACGAAATGGGCATCTGGCACATGACGTTCGCGCCGTCACGCGTGAAGATCGGGTGCTTGCGCGCGGAAACGGTCACGAGCAGATCGCCGTTCGGGCCGCCGTTCGAGCCGGCATTGCCCTCGTCGCGCACGCGGAAGGACTGGCCGTCGTCGATGCCGGCAGGAACCTTGACGCGGATGGTCTTCGTGTGGCGCACCTTGCCCTTGCCCCGGCAGGCGGTGCAGGGGTTGGTGATGATGGTGCCGGTGCCGCCGCACTTCGGGCACGGCTGATTGGACTGCATGGTCATGCCCATGAAATTCTGCTGGGTGCGCACGGTGCCGGTGCCGTGGCAGTACGTACAGGTCTGGGGGCTCGTGCCCTCCTTTGCGCCGCTTCCATGACAGGTGCTGCACGTTTCGATGCGGGAGAAGGTGATCTCGCGCTCGCAGCCAAAGGCCGCGTCCTCAAAGCTGATCTCGATCTCACTGACGACGTTCTGGCCCTTCGCCGGGCCTCTTCTGCGGCCGGACGACGACGCGCCGCCGCCGAAGAAATCGCCGAAGATATCGCTGAAATCCCCGAAGCCGCTGAAGCCGCCGCCTCCAAATCCGCCGAAGCCCGCGTTCGGATTGAAATTCGGGTCGACGCCCGCGAAGCCGTACTGGTCGTACCGGGCCTTTTTATCGGCATCGGACAGGACCTCATACGCCTCGTTGATCTCCTTGAACTTTTCCTCGGCGGTCTTGTCGCCGGGGTTCTGATCGGGGTGGTATTTCATGGCCAGCTTGCGGTAGGCCTTTTTGATCTCGGCGTCGGACGCGTTTTTCTCGACGCCCAGCACCTCGTAATAATCTCGTTTGTTCTGATCTGCCATACTATCTCACCTCAGATTTGGTGGGTAACAGCCGATAGGGGCGGTCACGCCGCCCCTGTCAAGCTGTGCTTCACGAATTAGTTGTCCTTGACCTCTTCGTAGTCCGCGTCGACGACGCCGTCGTCATTGCCGCCCGCCTGCTGGCCGGCCTGACCGGCGTTCGGGTTGGCATTCGGCTCGCCCTGCGGGGCCGCGTTCTTATAGAGCTTCTCGGACACGGCGTAGAACGCCTTCTGGACCTCCTCGGTCGCAGCCTTGATGGCGGCGAGGTCGGTTCCCTTCTGGGCGGTCTTCAGCTTTTCAATGGCTTCCTTGACGGGGGCCTTCTCAGCCTCTGTGACCTTGTCGCCCATCTCGTTCAGGGTCTTTTCGGACTGGTAGATGATCTGGTCGGCGTTGTTGCGGGTGTCGACCTCGTCCTTGCGGGCCTTATCCTGCGCCGCATACTGCTCTGCTTCGCGGACAGCCTTGTCGATATCCTCCTTCGAGAGGTTGGAGGAAGCGGTGATGGTGATCTTCTGCTCGGCGCCGGTGCCGAGATCCTTCGCGGAGACGTTCACGATGCCGTTGGCATCGATGTCGAACGTGACCTCGATCTGCGGAACGCCTCTGGGCGCCGGAGCGATGCCGGTCAACTGGAACACACCGAGCGTCTTGTTGTCGGCTGCCATCTCACGCTCACCCTGCAGGACATGGACCTCAACGGAGGTCTGGCTGTCAGCGGCGGTAGAGAAGACCTGGCTCTTCTTGGTCGGGATGGTGGTGTTGCGGTCGATCAGCTTGGTGAACACGCCGCCCATCGTCTCGATGCCGAGAGACAGCGGAGTGACGTCCAGCAGCAGCAGGCCCTTGACGTCGCCGCCAAGCACGCCGCCCTGGATCGCTGCGCCGACAGCGACGCACTCGTCGGGGTTGATACCCTTGAAGCCTTCCTTGCCGGTCAGCTTCTTGACCTCATCCTGCACGGCCGGAATACGCGTCGAGCCGCCGACCAGAAGGACCTTGGAAATATCGTTGGCGGTCAGACCGGCATCGGCCATCGCCTGCTTGACCGGGCCTGCAGTCGCTTCGACCAGATGGGCGGTCAGCTCGTTGAACTTTGCACGCGTCAGCGTGACGTCCAGATGCTTCGGGCCTGTTGCGTCAGCGGTGATATACGGCAGGTTGATGTTCGTGGAGGTCACGCCGGACAGCTCGATCTTGGCCTTTTCGGCGGCTTCCTTCAGTCTCTGCATGGCGACCTTGTCGTTGGACAGATCGATGCCCTCTGCCTTCTTGAATTCGGAAACGAGGTAGTTCATGACGCACTCGTCGAAATCATCGCCGCCGAGGTGGGTGTTGCCGTTGGTGGCAAGGACTTCGATAACGCCGTCGCCGATGTCCAGAATGGAGACATCGAACGTGCCGCCGCCGAGGTCGTAGACCATGACCTTCTGCTCGGCTTCCTTGTCGACGCCGTAGGCCAGAGCGGCTGCGGTCGGCTCGTTGATGATACGCTTGACGTCAAGACCCGCGATCTTGCCTGCGTCCTTGGTGGCCTGACGCTGGGCGTCGTTGAAATATGCGGGAACGGTGATGACGGCCTCGGTGACGGTGCCGCCCAGATATGCCTCGGCGTCCGCCTTCAGCTTCTGCAGGATCATCGCGGAGATCTCCTGCGGGGTGTACTTCTTGCCGTCGATGTCGACCTTGTAATCGGAGCCCATGTGACGCTTGATGGAAGCGACGGTGCGCTCGTGGTTGGTAACGGCCTGACGCTTTGCGACCTGACCGACCATTCTTTCACCGGTCTTGGAGAACGCGACGACGGACGGGGTGGTGCGGTTGCCTTCGGCGTTCGCGATGACGACGGGTTCGCCGCCTTCCATAACGGCGACGCAGCTGTTGGTAGTACCAAGGTCAATGCCAATAATCTTACTCATAATAATTTCCTCCTATATGAATGCCTGTATTTACAAATTTAGATGCTGCCGGTTCCCCGGCTTGGGTGCTTTTTTAATTTGCGACCTTTACCATCGCGAAGCGGACGACCTTTTCGCCGACCTTGAAGCCCTTCTGGAAGACCTCCGCGATGACGTTTTCGCCAAGCGCTTCGTCCTCGACGTGCATGACCGCGTTATGAAGCTGCGGGTCAAAGACCTCGCCTGCCGCGCCGAAGCTCACGACGCCCAGCTTTTCCATGACGGAGACGAGCTGGTTCATCGTCATCTCGACGCCCTTTTTAAACGCGGCATCCTGCGTCTCCTGCGCCAGCGCCCGCTCGAGATTGTCGTACACGGGAAGGAACTTCTCGACCGTCTCCGAACGGATGTCGGTATAGAGGCTTTCCTTTTCCTTCTGGCTGCGCTTGCGGTAGTTGTCGTATTCGGCGGCCAGCCGCAGATAGCTGTCATGCTCCTGTGCCAGCGCCTGCTGCGCCTTTTCAAACTCGCTTGCCTCCTGCTGCTTGGCTTCCTCGGGCTTTTTTTCCTCGGACTGCTTCGCGGCTTCGGCTTCGGTCTGCTGCGCAGCTTCTTCTGTCTGCTCGGCTGCGGAGGCGGCCTGTGCCTTTTCCTCCGAAGCCGGATTGCTGTTTGCTTTCTTACTCATATCTATGCCTCCGGGTCATTGTGCTTATTTTCCGGCCCTTCGATCGCCGGGGTCTGGTTTTTCTGGAACATCCGACTCAGGTTCTCGGCGAAGTAGCTCAGCCGGGCGGTGATCTGCGCGTAATCCATTCTGGTCGGGCCGACCACGCCGATCAGGCCCTGCATCCCGTCGCCGATGTCGAACTTCGTCATGACGACGCTGGTGTCGCGCAGCTCCTTCGACACATTTTCCGGACCGACCAGGATCTGCGTCCGGCTGTCCGGGGAAAGCGCGGCGGGAAGATTGGAGACCACATCCTCGTCGAGCGCGGAGAGCATTTTCTGCGCCTTGTCGATGTCGTGGTACTCCGGCTGGCCGAGAAGCTTGGCCTGCCCGGTCATGTAGACCTCGCTGTGCTCCTGGTGCAGAAGCGACGTGACGAAATCCATGATGACGGGCACGAGGCTGGCCGCATTTCCAGCGCTTCTGGTCACGCGGGACAGAAGCTCGGGGCTGAGCTGTTCGGCGGTCAGCTCCGTGACGCTTGCGTTCAGCACTGCGCCGAGAAGCTTCAGATCCGCCTCCGTCAGCTCGACCGGGAGCCGGATGAGCTTATTCTTGACGGAGCTGTCGCTCAGCATCACGACGAGAATAAAGCTGCCGCTGTCCGCGAGGATCAGGTCGAACCGCTTGACTGTCAGCCCGGCTGCACGCGCCGCCATGGCGTAGGCGGGCAGATTCGTCATCTGCGAGACAAGCTTGCCGACCTGCGAGACGACCTTGTCGACCTCCTGCATTTTCAGCTCCATCGCCTGATTGATCGACTTCGTTTCATCGGTCGACAGGCGGTAGTCCTGCATCAGCTCGTCGACGTACAGCCGGTACCCGGCTGGCGACGGGATGCGTCCGGCGGAGGTGTGCGGCTGCTCCAGATATCCGAGCGTCGTCAGCTCCGCCATCTCGTTGCGGATGGTCGCGGAGGAAAAATCCATGTCCGGCATCTGCGCAATGGTCTTGGACGCCACCGGCTCCGCCGTGCGGATGTAAAGATCCACGATCGCACGCAGGATCTTCTTTTTCCGGTCTGAAAGCTCCATGGTTCATTCCTCCTTTCGCCTTAGCACTCTTTATCCCTGAGTGCTAAACGCAGTGTACCACCGCCTGCCAGCGTTGTCAATACCTACAGACTTAAATTATTTGTGAACAATTCATATCTTATGTATGAATGCCCCGGCAGGGCGGTTTTATCAGCCGCGGCGCCCGGATCCGCAGCATCAGCCGGCTTCCCGGACAGCGTTCCTGCCCGTCCGGCGGGGACTGCCGGGCGGGCTTTGTCTGCCGGCCAGGGATTATGTAGACAAAATCCACAAAAAATCCCCGGTAAAATTTACGTAAAGCCGGTAAAATCTCCGTAAAGGCACTGGATTTTAGCGGACGAAACTGCTATACTATGAAATACAGAACTCTGCGACTGCGGCTCCCTTGACCGGCAGCCGCTTTCGTGTCTGTATCAATCCGCAGAAGGAGGGTTCAAAAAGGCGCTTCGCGCGGGACAGGCCCGCGCACAACACGAACATTCGAATTCTGAAAGAAATCAGGAGGAAATGCAAGCATGAAAAAACGCACAACGCGCTGTCTCGCGCTGCTGCTGGCAGTCGTCATGGTCCTTTCGGTCATGCCGGTCGCCATGGCGGAGGAGACAACGCAGACCTACACCAAGGTCACAAGTGCAGCCGAACTGACGACCGGCAAGTATGTACTTGTGACAGATACGGATTATGCGCCGGATTATTTTGACAGCGGCTGGGTTCTTGCAACACAGCCCAGCGTTGTCGGCGGTAAGATCGAAAATCCGACTGCAGGCGTCTGGACGCTGACCGTCGATACAGACGGCGTCGTCATGACGGACGCAAAGGGAACTTCGATCGCACCGAAGGGCGGCAACACGAACGGCATCCAGTCTGGCAGCTATAAATGGGCAGCCAGCTTTGCCAGCGGCAAATTTACCTTTGCCGGAACGGGTGACGATACTGTCACGCTCGCCAGTAACAAGGGAAACGGAAATAAGTTCAGAGCGTATAAGAACTCAACTGTAAACGGCGGCTATCCGCATGAGTTTACGCTCTACAAGCTCACTGAAACGCAGAAGCAGCAGGTCGAAACCCCAACTGCGAACGTAGAAAACGGCGCTGAGATCGAGGTTGGCACGCAGATCAGGTTTGAGTGCGAAACTGAGGGCGCGAAACTCTACTACAAGACCGCAGGCACGGAGTATCAGGAATACACCGGCCCGATCTCGGCTTCGCATAACGAGACGTATACCGTCATGGCCAAGAAGGACGGCATGAACGACAGCGAAGAGTTGGTCGTTTCCGTCAAAGTCTATGAGCTGGTCGACAAGTACGTCAAGGCTGAGACCATTGCGACCGATGACAAGGTCGTGATCTACAACGCTGGCAACGGCTATGCTGTTGCAGGCGAAGTGAAGTCCAGCTACTATCTCACCCCCGCCGCAGCGACGGTCAATGAGAATGCCCTGACGGCGGACAGCTTTGAGAATCTGGTCTGGACGGTCACGAAGAACGAGGACAATACATACACCTTCGCGCAGGGTGAAAGCATCCTCACGATGGGTCAGAGCAACGGCAAGTTCAACCTGAACCTGACCGGGAGTGACACGGCGAAGTGGGACGTGGAAGTCTGCAATGCAGAAAATGCATCCTACTATATGTCCGGCAATGGCTTGACCGGTCAGTATGGCAAGGTCTACATGGAATACTTCGCCAGATATGACGAGTTCAGCGCCTACTGCACCAGCACGGACCGTCTGAAGGAAAAAGACTTCGGCATGACGTTCTACAAGCTGACGAAGGAAAAGAACTTCATCGGCGGCCTTGTGCCGCCTCCCACACCGACCCAGAAGGTCGCGACCCCGACGGCCTCTCTGGCTGCGGGCGAGGTAGCCAAGGGCACGGAGGTCACCTTCTCCTGCGAGACCGAGGGCGCGACGATCCTCTATGCGACGGACGGCACGACCTTCACCGAGGGCACAACGGCGACCGTGAATGAAGACGTCACCTTCACCGTCAAGGCCACGAAGGCCGGCATGGACGACAGCGACGAAGCGACGTTTGCATATACGGTCAAGAAAGAATCCGGAGAGATCAAGCTTGGAAAGCTTACTTCTGCTGACCAGCTGACCGACGGCTCTTATGTCATGATTGTTTCCACCGGCTACGCACCGCTGGAACTCAGCGGGAAGTGGCTGACGGTTGTACAGCCGACTGTAGCGGAGGACAAGGTGACGAAGACGGAAGGCGCGGTTTGGACGCTGAAGGTAAGCGGACAGTCTGTTACGCTGACTGATAAAAACGGCATGGCCATTGCACCTTCCGGTGGAAACAGCAATGGCATTCAGTCTGGTAATTATAGCTGGGCGTGGTCGTTCAGCGCAGAAAATCAGACCTTCAAATTTATGGGTGCCGGTGATGATACTGTTACGCTGGCCAGCAATACCAGCACGGATTCTACATACGGTGGGTTTAACAAGTTTAAAGCCTATAAGAACAACACGGTTGCAAGTCAGCAGTATCCGTGCGAGTTCACGCTCTACCGGGTCGACCCTGCATCTGCTGACCAGCCCTCCGGCGATCTGCCCAAGCCCGGCGACAAGTTCGTGATCTACAACCAGAACGCACAGGCGGTTCTGGCGGCGGAGAACGATTCCAAGTCCATTGAAAAGGCGGCAGCCACCGTCGCGGACGGCAAGGCCACCCCGGCGAACAGCGCTGTTGTGTTCACCGTCGAGCAGAACGGCGAATACCTCCGCTTCAAGAGCGAAGCCTATGGCTACCTCTGCTCCAACGGCACCGGCAACAACGCGTTCTACAGCAAGGACTTCTCCGAAGAGGGCGTTACGACTGACGACGCCGACTGGCTCGTCCGCACCTGCTCCGGCGGCGTGGGCGGCTATGAGATGGAGAGCCGCACGGCGAAGTACAGCAGCCACAGCCAGTGGCTGGAGTATTATGCAGACGCCTTCAAGGTCTACAGCATGTACAACGTCACGGATTACACCATCTTCTCCTTCTTCTTCTATCCCGTGGCGGAGGGCGTGAACGTGACCGACGGCATCGTCAATGCACCTGCGGTCGACTTCGGCACGATCCTTGCGGCATATGTCGGACAACCCTATACGCTTGATTTTACAGTTGACGCGGTATTCGGCGTTAAGACCCTGTCCGTCAAGCTGGGTGAGAAAACGCTGAACCACACGAAGACGGAAACCGGCTATACCGTTACCATCCCCACAGCGGATGTGACGGGCGAGAAGCTCGTCGTGACCGTTTCTGGCGAGGACAATAAGGGCGTGGCGTTTGCGCAGTCTGCCGAGATCCCCGTGCTCGACGAGCCCGTGATCTCCAACGTAACGCCCGCGCAGGGCGCACAGACCGGAGCTGAAAAGCGGCCGGAGATCTCCGCAGAGATCTCGAACGCTGGCGAGAGCGCCAGCGTAACGATGACTGTCAACAGCGAAAAGGTCGATGCTGTCTACGCGAACGGCAAGGTCACCTACACCCCGGCTGAAAACATGGCGGACGGCAAGGTCACCGTGACCGTGACGGTCAAGCGCGCGGACGGCAAGGAAACCAGCAAGACCTGGTCCTTCACCATCGGCGAGGCGACCTTCCAGCGCTACTTCGGCCAGCTGCACTCCCACACGCAGTATTCCGACGGCGCAGGCTCGCTGGACAGCGCACTGGCGTATGTCAAGGCGCTGCCTGACAATGCGAACGTTGACTTCGTCGCATTCACCGACCATTCCAACTACTTTGACAGCAAGAATAACCCCAACGTCGAAGCGGCTCTGTATGACATGTCTCTTGTCAATGATTCCGATCCCAGCCACAGCTGGGCGACCTACAAGAACACTGTCGCAGCCTTCAACGCGGCCAACGTGGGCAAAATGGTCGCCATTGCGGGCTTTGAAATGACGTGGTCCGGCGGTCCCGGCCATATCAACACCTTCAACACCCCCGGCATCGTCTCCCGCAACAACACGACGCTCAACAACAAGACCAAGGATGCAGGCCTGCAGGCCTACTACAAGCTCCTGTCCCAGAAAGAGGGCGCCAACTCCATCAGCCAGTTCAACCATCCGGGCACGACGTTCGGCAACTTCATTGACTTCGGTTATTGGGATGCGGTCGTTGACACCCGTATGTACATGGTCGAAGTCGGCAACGGCGAAGGCCAGATCGGCGCAGGCGGCTATTATCCCAGCTACGAGCAGTACATCATGGCGCTCGACAAGGGCTGGCACGTCGCCCCGACCAACAACCAGGACAACCACAAGGGCCGCTGGGGCAACGCCAACGACGCCCGCGACGTCATCCTGACCGACGACTTTACCGAAGACGGCATCTATGCAGCGCTCAGAGCACGCCGTATGTACGCCACCGAGGACAAGAACCTCGATCTGGACTACACGGTCAACGGCAACATGATGGGCTCCATCATCGACGTTCCTGAGAAGCTGAACTTCGAGATCTCCTTCAACGATCCCGACCGCACCGATTCCATCGCCAAGGTCGAGCTGGTCGTCAACTCCGGCAAGGTCGCCTATACATGGAACAGTGCTGCGGATCTCGCCAAGGGCTCCGTCAGCGTGGAACTGGCGCCTGAGTACACCTATTACTTCGTCCGCGTCACCGAGGGCGACGGCGATCTGGCCGTGACCGCTCCCGTCTGGGTCGGCGAATCGCTCAAGCTCGGCATCTCCAAGGCCGAATGCGGCACGTCCACCCCGGTCACCAACGAAGAACTGACCATCACCACCACATTCTTCAACAGTGAGGCAAAGCCCGCTACCATCAAGTCCATCACCTATGCCATCGGCGGCGAAACCATCAGCACGGATACCACCGGTTACACGCTGGCTGCAAGCAGCACGCAGGATGTGGAATTCAAGTATACCCCGACAAAGGCCCGCATCATGACCGTCCGGATCACGGCTGTGATCGAGCAGGACGGCAAGGAGTACACGTTCACCAAGGACGTCACGCTCGATGTGCTTGACGCAAGCAAGCTTGTCTACATCGGCATTGACGCCTCGCACTACAACGAATACGTTGCAGGCAACTATAAGGACTCCATGGGCAACTTCGGCGAACTGGCCGCGGAATATTCCGTGCGCACGGTCATGCTGAAGACCAGCGAAGAACTCATCGCGGCCTGCGGCAATCCCAAGTACAAGGCCATCATCCTGACGGCTCCGTCCCGCCGTCTGGAAGCGGCCCAGAAGGATCCGAAGACCTATTCCGAGGACGAGCTGAACGCCCTCAAGACGTTCAACGACAACGGCGGTATGGTGATCCTCGCCGGTTGGTCCGACAACTACGAGAATTACGACGTCATCCAGAACAACCCGGCCATCAAGCATATGGCCGCGACGCAGAACGAGGTTCTGGCCAAACTCGGCTCCAGCCTCCGTATCTCTGACGACGCAACGTATGACGATGAACGCTCCGCAGCCGACGGCGTCGACAAGTGGAGACTCTACTTCTCGTCCTACAACATGGAGAACCCGCTTCTGAACGGCGTGGAATTCGATGCAGAGCATCCGTATGACAAGCTCTACACCGAGCGCTTCAGCCACTACGGCGGCGCGTCCATCTACGCAGTAGACGCAGACGGCAGCCCGACCTCTACGCTGCCCGCAACGGTCAGCCCGGCAGTCTACGGCCATGCAACGACCTACTCCGTGGACGTTGACAGCGACGGCCTCGGCGGCGCAGCTACCCCGAAGTACACCTTCGCAGAAAACGCTGACCGCCTGATGGTCATGGCCTCTGAGCAGCTCGAGGGCAAGGGCCTCATCATCGTCTCCGGCGCAGCCTTCATGTCGAACTTCGAGGTGCAGTACCAGGTCTCCGACAGCGGCGCGGAGAAGAACTACTCCAACTACAAGATCTGCCAGAATCTCGTCTCCATGCTCAACCAGACCGAGATCACCAAGATCGCGGATGTGCAGGCAGAGAAAGACGAAGGCGTCAAGTTTACCGTGGAGGGCATCGTGACCTCCAACGCCTCCGGCTATGACAAGGATACCGCGTTCTTCGACTGCATCTATGTGCAGGACAACACCGCCGGTATCAACGCCTTCCCGGTCGCAGGCAGCTTTAAGATCGGCGATAAGGTTCGTGTCACCGGTACGACGTCCTCCTATCAGGGCGAGCGTCAGCTGGCTGTGACGAAGATCGAAAAGATCGCCGACGCAGCGGCTCCGACTCCCGTGGAAGTCACTGCCGCGCAGATCAACGACGGCTCCGTCCTCGGCAGCCTCGTCAAGATCAAGGGCACGATCACCAGAGTGGAAGAGGCCGAAGGCAAGATCCAGACCATCATGGTCAGGGATGCAGCAGGCAACGAAGCCCGCGTCTTCATCGACGGCTACATCACGAAGGACAAGGAAGTCCAGAACGCCATCGTCGGCAATCAGGTCGAGGCGGTTGGCCTTGCCTCCTATGACAACACCTTCTACCTCGATGGAAAGCAGATCGCCCCGCGTATCCGTATCCGCGACCGCGCTGACGTCGTCTGCACCGCAGGCGAGACTCCGGCCAGAACGTGGAACATCACCTATGTCACCGACGGCGGCACGATTGGCGGCCTCTACCCGGTGACCTACACCGAGGGCACCGTGACCGTTCTGCCGACCAATGTGACCAAGCCCGGCTATACCTTCCTCGGCTGGTTCACCGCCTACACCGGCGGCGTGCAGATCAGGCAGATCGGCGCGACGGAGACCGGCGACAAGACCTTCTATGCACGTTGGCATAAGACTGTCCTGCCGCCTCCGCCCGTCACCCCCGGCACCCCGGTCACCCCGGCCAGGCCCGCTGCCCCGGTAGGGCTCCCGTTTGCCGATGTGTCCAGCAGCGACTGGTTCTATAACGATGTCCGCTATGTCTACGAGAAGGGCATCATGGACGGCACGGGCGCCGATCGCTTCTCTCCCAACGCACCGCTGACCCGTGCCATGATCGTCACCATCCTCTACCGCATGGCGGGCAGCCCGTCCGTTTCCGGCTCGTCCGACTTTACGGATGTGGCCGCCGGCAAGTGGTTTGCCAAGGCGGTCGCATGGGCGGCGGCCAACGGCATCGTCAACGGCTATGGCTCCGGCCTCTTCGGCCCGAACGACCCCGTGACCCGTGAGCAGCTTGCGGCGATCCTGTACCGCTACGCAGTCTACGGCGGCATGACGGCTGTGACGCTCGAGGAAAATCTCGGCGGCTTTGCCGACACGGCGCAGCTCTCCGCCTACGCCATTCAGGCGATGAACTGGGCGGTCGGCCAGGGTCTGATCAACGGCTCCGGCAGCAACCTTGTGCCGAAGGCGCAGGCGACCCGCGCACAGGTCGCGGCGATCATCCACCGGTATCTCGAGCGCTGAGTTCCCCAACAGTACAAAGCTGCCCCGCCGGGTCTTCCGGCGGGGCAGTCCCCCATCATTCAAAAACTGCGCATCCTGAAGGAGAATCCATGAAAAACTTACAATGCAAGCTGACGCGCAAGCGCTGGCTGGAGATCGGCGTGAGCGTTCTGCTGTTTGTGCTGATCATCGCGTGGGCGCTGGTTCTGGAATACACGGAGCCTGACCGCGAGGCGACTGCCGCGCGCAAGCGGTTTTTCGCCGTTGCGCGCGTCACGGACATTCTGGACGACAACGCGGAAACCCAGGACTGGACCGAGGGCCGCCGCATCGGCCAGCAGTATCTCGAGGTCGAGATCCTGAACGGCCCGTGGAAGGGCGAAACACTTGAGGCGATCAACTATCTGACCATCTATACCAACGTCGACGCGAAGATCGGCACAAAGATCGTCGTCCGCCTTGATCTGGACGACGAGGGCGCGCCGTATATCATATCCATTCCGAATTATAACCGCGCGCCGGTGCTGCTCGGTTTGCTTGCCATATTTGCCGCGCTGCTCCTGCTGATCGGCCGGAAAAAGGGCTTCACGGCCCTGCTGGGGCTTTTGTATACGCTTGCGTGCGTCTGGTTCATTCAGGTGCCCATGATTCTGCGCGGCGCGCAGCCGGTCGTGGTCACGGTCGTGCTTGTCGCGCTGACGACGGCAGCCTCCCTCCTGTTCCTGAACGGCTTCAGCCGCAAGACGCTCTGCGCCACGCTCGGCTGCATCGGCGGCGTGGCGGTGGCCGGCATTTTCGCCGCCCTGTGCGGGTCGATCTCGCCGCTCAACGGCTTCAACCTGCCGGAGGCGGAGGAACTGGTTTTGCGCGCGTCCGACCGGGGACTGAAGATCAGCGGTCTGTTCGTCAGCGGCATTCTCATCGCCTCGCTCGGCGCGGTCATGGACGTGGCCATGTCCATTTCCTCCGCCTGCTGGGAGCTGCGCGAGCTGAACCCCGACCTGCCGCGCAAGGCCCTGTTCCGCTCCGGCATGAACATCGGCCAGGACGCCATGGGCACCATGGCGAATACGCTCATCCTTGCCTTCGCCGGTTCGAGCCTCAATACGCTCCTGCTGTTCCAGATCTTTGATTATCCCATGATCCAGATCTTCAACGCCGATTCCATCGCCATCGAGATCATTCGCGGCGTGGCCGGCACCATCGGCATTATCCTGACCGTCCCCCTCGTCGCCCTCCTGAGCGCCGAGATCATGGGGCCGAAGAAAAAAGCGTAAGCGGCAAAACAGAAGCGGCATTCCCGGGCCGGGAATGCCGCTTTCTGCGTCAAAACGTCGGATCGTTATCGGTGTGCGTCCGCCTGCACGCAATATGCCTCCTGCATCTTTTGCAGGACGGCTTCCTTTTTCGGGATGGACGGGATGGCGCCGGAAGCTTCGGTGGAGAGGCTTGCTGCGGCTGCCGCGTAGCGGGCCATATAGGCAAGATCGTCCCGCGTCAGCGCCTCCGGCGCTTTCCCAAGCTCCAAAAAGCGCGATACGGCGCTGCCGCCAAAGATATCGCCTGCGCCGGTCGTGTCAATGGGCTGCACCTTCGGGCAGCCGCAGGAGAAGTCTGCCTGCTTATTTTTCAGCAGACACCCCTTCGGCCCCAGCGTGACCATGACGAGCTTCGCGCCCAGCGCCAGCACGCGCTCCGCGCCCTCCTCCGGGCTGCAGTCCCAGAGGAACTGCGTCTCCTCATCGCTGATCTTGACGATATCCGCCTGCGAAAGGCCCCAGAGGATCTGTTCCCTTGCCTCCTGCTCTGTTTTCCACAGCGGGGCGCGGTAATTGGGGTCGTAGGTGACGAGCCTGCCGTGCGCGCGGGCATAGGCTGCGGCCTTCTGCGTGGCCGTGCGGGCAGGCTCGTCCGTGCAGCTGAGCGAGCCGAAGTGGAACACGCGGCTTTCTGCCAGCATGGCCGGGTCGATCTCCTCCCAGCGCAGCTGCGTGTCCGCGCCGGGCTTGCGCGCGAAGGCGAACGAACGGTCGCCGTGTGCGTCAAAGGTCACGAACGCAAGCGTCGTGAATGTATCGGGGCTGATCAGAATGCCGCGCGTGTCGATCCCGGCGCGGCGCATCGTGCCGGTCAGCAGATGGCCAAAGGTGTCGTCGCCGACCTTGGCGAGAAACGCGGTCTTCTTTCCATACGCGCTCAGCGCGGCAAGAAAATTGCCGGGCGCGCCGCCGGGGTTGGCGGCAAGAGTGGGGTAGCCGTTTTCGTCCTTCGCGCGTTCCGCAAGATCGACAAGCAGCTCGCCCAGCGCGATCACATCATACATAGGTCTGTCCTCCTGTGTTTTTTGTTATTTTACCATGAAAGCAGCCTGGACTCAACCGCCGCGGGCGAAAAAATGCGCGGCGCGTTCCGCCTTTACATTTGCGTGCGTATGTGGTAAAATTCTCAAAAGTGTGTGAAGCCGAGCTGAAGGAGGATGCGTCCATGCCGATGACAAACGCCGCTGAATATCTAGAGCGCACCGCCGCCCGCGTCCCGGACAAGGTCGCCTTTTCCGACGCCTCCGGCAGTCTGACCTTCGGGCAGCTGCTGCAGGACGCACGGGCACTGGGAACCGTTCTGGCCGGGCTTCCGGGCTGCAAAAACGCGCCCGTGGCCGTGCTCACGGGGCGGACAGTGCAGAGCGTCGCGGCGCTGCAGGGCGTTTTGCAGAGTGGGAATTATTACGTTCCCATCGACGAGCAGATGCCGGAGGCGCGGATGCGCCGCATTCTCGCGCAGGTGCACGCCCGCGCGATCATCTTCCCGGAAGCGTGCCGCCCGCAGGCGGAGCGGCTTACGGACTGCGCGCCGCTCGTTTGTCTGGAGGAGGCGGAGAAAACCGCGCCGGACGATGCGCTCCTGCAGGCCCGGCGCGAGCAGATCATTGATCTGGATCCCGTGTACCTGCTCTTCACCTCCGGCTCGACCGGCACGCCGAAGGGCATCGTCATCTCCCACCGCGCCATTCTGGATTTTACCGACTGGCTGACGGACTTCTGCGGCTATACGGAGCATGAGGTCTTCGGCAATCAGTCGCCGTTTTACTTTGACACCTCCTGCAAGGATCTGTACCAGACGCTGAAGCTCGGCGCGACGTGCGTGATTCTGGAGAAAAAATTCTTCGCGCTGCCGCTGTTTTTGCTGCAGGCGCTCGACCAGCACGGCGTGACCGCCGTGAACTGGGCGACGTCCGCGTTCCATCTGGCGGCAAGCTCCGGCGCGCTTGAAAAGTGCGTCCCGCACGCGCTGCGGAAGATCGTCGTCGGCGGCGAGGCGCTGCAGGCGCGGTACGTGAATATGTGGAAGCGCGCGATCCCGGAGGCGGAGCTTTATAATATGTACGGCCCGACGGAGACGACCGTCGACTGCGCCGCGCTGCACCTGACGCGCACGTACCGCGACGACGAGCCGATCCCCATCGGAAGGGCCTGCCGCAATATGCAGCTGCTGCTGTTAAAGGACGATCTGACCGAGGCGGCCCCCGGCGAGACGGGCGAGCTGTGCGTGCGCGGCTCCGGACTTGCGGCGGGATATTTCGCCGACGCAGAAAAGACCAATTCCGCCTTTATCCAGAACCCGCTCTGCCCCGATTACCGCGACATTCTCTACCGCACGGGCGATATGGCCGTGCAGCGCGAGGACGGAAATTTCTATTTTCTTGCCCGCCGCGACGGGCAGATCAAGCACATGGGCTACCGCATTGAGCTGGGCGAAATTGAAACGGCGCTCTACAGCGTCAAGGGCCTGCGGGAGGCCGTCTGCTTCTACGACGGCCCGCGCGACAGGATCGTCTGCGTCTATGCGGGCGATCTGGACACGAACGCGCTGGCACGGGCGCTGCGGACGGCGCTGCCGAAATATATGCTGCCGAACGTCTATGAAAAGCTGGACGCGCTGCCGCACAACGCGAACGGCAAGCTTGACCGTGCGACGCTGAAGGAACGGTTTTTGCATGCGCAGAGTTGAAAGCTATGCAGCGCTTGCGCCGCTTCTGTCCGCGCAGCTGCGGCGCGGCGTGGTGACCAACTGCTTTTTATCCCCGGCAGACTACCAGCGCGAAATCGATGCCGGGCTTTTTTACGAGGAAGGGGACGGCTTTCTGCTGCTGCTGCGGCAGCGGGCCGGATACCGGCTCCTGAACTTCTATCTGCACCCCGGCGCGAGGCTTTTCCTGCCGGAGACGGCTGTCCCGCTCGTCACGGAGCTGGCCTGCCGGGAAAAGGATCAAGCTGCCATGCGTCGGGCGCAGGACGCACTGTGTGCGCTCGGTTTTGCGGAGTGCTTTCGCCGTCTGCGGCGCACACGGGCGGCGGTTCCGGCTCCAAATAACGCGGAAGCTCCGACGGAGGCTTCTTTTGAGGCTGTGCGGGCGTTTTTACTTGAACAGTTCGACCCGCTGACGGGCTGCATCCCGCCGGACGAGGAACTCCGACAGGCGATCGGCGCCGGACAGGTTCTGTGCCTTTCGGATGCGGACGGCATTTCTGGCTTGCTGCACTACGCGCCCGGGCGGGCGCAGTGCGAGATCCGCCATCTGGCCGTCCGTGCGGACTGCCGGGGGCATGGATACGCCGGGCGGCTGCTGCGGCTGCTGGAGGCGAAGACCGGCGGGCAGAAATGCGCCGTCTGGGCAAGGGTGGGGAACGCCCCTGCCGAGCATTTCTATGAAAAAAATCAGTTTCAGCCGGACGGATGGCAGTCCGTTGTGCTGAGGCTGGGATAGATAAAGGAGTTTTGACACTATGAGAAAGCAGATCATTGAGATCCTGACGGAGATTTGTCCGGGCATTGACTTTGAGAACGAAAAAGCCCTCATCGACGACGGCCTGATCGACTCGCTGGATATCGTCGCGGTCGTGACGGAGCTGATGGAGGCGTTCGACGTGGAGCTTGGCGTGGACGATCTGACGCCGGAGAACTTCAACAGCGTCGAAGCCATCGAAGAGCTCATCGAGAGCCGTCAGAGCTGAGATGTCCTTTGCCTCCCTGCCCTTTGTGGGGCTCGTCACGGCAGGCGTCGTGCTGTATTATCTGGTTCCGAAGCGGGCGCAGTGGGTCGTGCTGCTGCTGGCAAGCATGGTCTTTTACCTGGTTGGCGGCGTCAAAAGCGCCGTCTGGCTCGTGCTGGTCGCGGGACTCACGTGGCTGGCGGGACTGCTGCTTGAAAAGCAGAACGCACGCCCCGCGCCCGATAAGGCTGCGAAGACTGCCGTGCGCCGCGCGAAGAAGCGCATCTGCGCAGCGTGTCTGGTTCTCTGCTTCGGGCTGTTATATCTCATGAAATACTGGAACTTCACGGCCTCCGCGCTGCCGTCCGCCCTCGGGGACAAGCTTCCCCGGTGGGATTTCGTCGTGCCGCTGGGCCTGTCGTATTTCATCTTCCAGAGCGTGGGCTATGTCATCGACGTTTACCGCGGAAAGCTCCCCGCGCAGAAAAATCCCTTAAAATACGGCCTGTTCGTCTCGTTCTTCCCGCAGATGGTGCAGGGGCCGATCAGCCGGTACGACCAGCTTGCCCCGCAGCTTTTAGCAGAGCGCAGTCTGGACTGGCGCGATCTCAAATTCGGCATCCAGCTGTGCCTCTGGGGCTATTTCAAAAAGCTCGTGATCGCCGACCGGGCCGCCGTGCTTGTAAACGCTGTCATCACGGAAAACTGCCCCTACGGCGGCGCGGTCATTGCCAGCGGCATTCTGTTCTACTGCATTCAGCTCTACTGCGATTTTTCCGGCGGCATCGATATTACGCGCGGCGCCGCGCGGATGTTCGGCATCGACATGGCCGAGAATTTCCGCCGCCCGATCTTCGCAATGTCCCTGACGGAATACTGGCGGCGCTGGCACATCACGCTCGGCGCGTGGATGCGCGACTATGTGTTTTACCCGCTGTCGCTGTCGAAAGCCTTCGGCAGACTCTCCCGCTGGGCCCGCACGCACATCAGAGGCACGGGCGGCAAGATCTTTGCCACGTCGCTCGCGACGTTCATCGTCTATCTCATCATCGGCATCTGGCACGGAGCGAACTTCCGCTATATTGCCTTCGGCCTGTGGAACGGCGTGCTCATTACGGCCTCGCTTCTTCTGGAACGGACGTTCCTGCGCTGGAAATCGGCGCTGCACATCAACGATAAATCCGCCGCATGGCGCGTGTTCATGACGCTGCGCACGATGCTGCTGGTGTTCATCGGGCGGTATTTCACGCGTTCGCCGCGCCTGAGCTGCGTGTTCCGATTCTTGAAGACGACCGTGCTGCATCCGCAGCCGTCGCAGCTGCTCGACGGGACGCTTTTGTCGTTCGGCCTTGCAAAGACGGATTTTCTTGTGATCGCGCTGGGCCTGGCCGTTTTGCTGACGCTTGAGTGCTTGCAGGAGCGCGGCGTGCAGATCCGGGTCGCGCTGGAAAAGAGACCTGGCTTTGTGCAGTGGCTTGCCGTGACGGCGCTGCTGCTGGCCGTGCTGCTGCTCGGCGTGTTCCGAGCCGGGTTTATCCCGTCGGGCTTTATCTATACGCAGTTCTGAGGCGGTGATCGAATGAGTTCAAAAAAATGGGTGCTGGTCTTTCTCGTGACCGTCCTTGTGCTGGCCGCGCTGCTGGCGGGGCTGAATCTTGCCGTCGACCCCTTCGGCGCGTTCGGGGACAGGCTGCTGTCCTGGTTCTCCTACGACGAGACGAATAACCCGCGCGTGGCAAAGTTCAGCTATCTCGAACAGCACCACGACGAATACGATTCCTATATTCTCGGCTGCTCGTCCACCAGCTCGTTCCCGGTAGACGCGTTCAACGAGGCGTATGACGCAAGCTTTTACAATCTCATCATGTACGGCGCGGATATGCGCGACTGCGAAAAGATCGCGCAATATCTGGTGGAGCATTACGAGGTCAAAACCCTCATTCTGAACGTCTATCTCGACAACGGCCTGACCTACGACGAGGAATCCGACCGGCTGACGAAGAACCTCCACTATAAGGAGGACCCGGACACGTCCGTGCTGTCCTATTACACGCGCTATCTCTTCGCCGACCCGCGCTATGCGCTGGCCAAGCTGAACGCGCTGCGCACGGACACCATTCTGCCGCAGACGTTCGACGTGTTTGACGAGCGGACAGGCTGCTATGACAAGCGTGTGCGCGACGCAGAGCCGATCGGCAGCGAGGAGCGTTATCTCGAAAGCTACCCCGTCTTCGCCGACTATCCGCACCAGACGCTCTCGCTTCCGTACACGGAGCAGTGTATGCAGAGCGTCGCGGCGATCAAGACCCTGTGCGAGGAAGCGGGTGTGAACCTCACCGTCGCGGCCGGGCCGGTATATGCTGAGTATCTGAAAAATTATGAACCGGAAACCGTCGCGCAGTTTTACCGCTCGCTGGCACAGGTCACGCCGTTCTGGGATTTTTCGTCCAGCAGCGTCAGCTGCGAGATGCGCTATTTCTACGACGGCACGCACTTCCGCAACAACGTCGGCGAGATGATCTGCGCCCGCATGACAGGCCGCACAGATCTCTGGATCCCGGACGATTTCGGAACCTATGTGACCGCCGACACCCCGGAGGATTATTTCCTGAACGTCCTGTCCCCGGCGGCGCTTTCGGCCGATGAGATCAACACGCAGGTGCCCATCCTCATGTACCACCATCTGTCCGAGGACGTGACGAACAGCGAAATGGTGTCCCCGGAGCAGTTTGAGGCGCAGATCCGGGCGCTTTCCGAGGCCGGGTATACCGGCGTCTCGTTCGACGAGCTGCAGGCGTATGTCCTGCGCAGCGAGCCGCTTCCCGAGAAGCCGGTCGTCATTACCTTTGACGACGGATACAGGAGCAATTACACGCTGGCCTATCCGATCTTACAGAAATACGGCATGAAGGCGACGATCTTCGCCGTCGGCGTTTCGTTCGGAACGGATCATTACAAGGACACGGACTACGCCATCACGCCGCACTTCGGCGCGGCGGAGGCGGCGGAAATGACCGCGTCCGGCCTCATTTCCATCCAGAGCCACACGTATGATATGCACCAGTGGCCGCCGTACGAGACAGGCTCCGCCGTGCGGGAGAACATTCTCCAGCTTTCCGGCGAAAGCGAAGAGGCCTACGTGCAGGCGCTGACAGAGGACTTTACGCGCAGCCGTGCACTGTTGGAGGACGCAACGGGCCGGCCGGTCGACGTGCTGGCGTATCCGGCGGGGCAGTACTCGACGCTGGCGCAGGTCACGCTCCAGTCTCTCGGCGTGCACGTGACGCTCTCGACCAATCCTGGCGTCAACACCGTCGTCAAGGGCCTGCCGCAGACGCTTTACGCCATGCTCCGCTTCGGCATTACGGAGGATGTCTCGCCGGAGGCGCTGCTGGATATGATCCGGTAAAACAGGAGAAGCAGGCTGTGTTTTATGATACAGCGCTTCCAGCTTGCCTGTAGGGGCGGACGATTCTGTCCGCCCGCACGGAATACAACCGCTGGCTGGAGTTTTGCGGCGAATTCGTACGCGCCTTCCACTTTGACTGTAGGGGCCGATGCCCACATCGGCCCGTGAGGCAGTTACGAATTCGCCGAAGATTTTCGTAAAAACGGTGCGCTCTGCCGGGCCGATGTGGGCATCGGCCCCTACAAACGTGTTGGGAAGCGCATACGGATTCGCCTTGGGTTTCCGGAAAAAGCCACTGCTTCCAGCGAGCCGACAGAGTCGTCGGCTCCTACAGACGCTGTGTACTTGCTTCGCTTTATGAAAATCGGTTTTTGATTTGCAGAGAAGGCCGCCCGCCGGGCAGCCTTCTTTTCCCTTGAAATACATATATTCCTATATAAACATGTGTAAAAAGCAAACCTTCATAAAAAAATTTTAGGTCAGCAAAAATTTTGTTTGACATCTGCTTTTCATGTGGTATGATGGTAGCAGAAGACGTCTGCACGGCAGACGCCGCAGATCAGAAAGAATAATAAATAAATAAATGGGAGGTACCCTGCGTTTATGAATTATGATGCTATCAAGAAGGCTGCCGAAGGCTACCGGGCTGACATGGCAAAGTTCCTCCGCGACATGATCGCAATCCCGTCCGAGTCCTGCGAGGAAGAGGGCGTCGTCAAGCGCATCGCCGCTGAGATGGAAAAGCTGGGCTATGACAAGGTCGAGTTCGACAAGCTCGGCAACGTCATCGGCTGGATGGGCACTGGCGACAAGATCATCGCCATCGACTCCCATATCGATACCGTCGGCATCGGCAACCGCGAGAACTGGACCGCTGATCCCTACACCGGCTACGAGACCGACGAGATCATCTACGGCCGCGGCGGCTCCGACCAGGAGGGCGGCATGGCCTCCGCTACCTACGGCGCGAAGATCATGAAGGATCTGAACCTCATTCCCGAGGGCTACAAGATCATGGTCGTCGGCTCCGTGCAGGAGGAGGACTGCGACG
>OKSB01001584.1_pt1 | contig 22173 bp, 10 predicted proteins | sample 1601171 | NCBI WGS metagenome assembly OKSB01 (sample SAMEA3541496, study PRJEB24748) | human gut metagenome | biome: human gut; feature: human-associated habitat; material: faeces | place: China | collected 2012 | reverse complement strand
GCTCTTCCGATCTGCAGCCGCTGGCGCAGCAGTTCGCCCAACCTGCTGCGCCAGCGGCTGCGCAAGGATTTCGGGGTGGAACTCGACCTGCAAAAGCTGCCCCCCGGCCTGGCGGACAACGACGCCATGCTGGCCGCGACGCTGGCCCGCAGTCCCGCGGTGCTCGGCGTATTCATGCAGTTCGACCCATATAAAGTCCCGCCCTCATCCCTGCCCCGCCCCACGGGTCTGGCCGAGCAGACGCCCGCAGGCGCGCCGCCGCCGCGCGATAACGTGCTGCGCGCCACGTCGGCCCTGCTGCCCCTGCCTGTTTTCAGCCGGGCCGCGCCGGCAGGGGCCATCAACGTGGCCCCCGGCACGGACGGCGTGGTGCGCGAAGTGCCCCTGCTCTACCACCTGGGCGACAATATTTACGCCAACCTCTCCCTGCGTGCCCTGATGCGCGGCCTGGACGTCAAAACCATGATTCTGCGTTCCGGCCCCGAGGGTCTCACGGAAATCCGGTTGGGGCCCTACCGCATACCGGTTTCGACGCGGGGCCTGATGCGCGTGCCCTTCAAGGGTCCGCGCGGCGTCTACCCCTATTACAGCGCCGGGGACATTCTGGAAAAGCGCGTGCCGCCGGAGCAGCTGGAGGGGCAGGTCGTGTTTGTGGGCACGTCCGCGGCCGGGCTTCAGGATATTCGCGCCACGCCCTTCGACGCGGTCTATCCCGGCGTGGAAGTGCATGCCGCGGTGGTGGACGCCATCCTGAACCAGGACCACATTGTGCAGCCGGACGCCACGCCCGGCATCCAGGCCCTGGCGATTCTGCTGGCCGGACTGGCCGCGGCTTTGGTATTCAGCTTCACCCGCGCCTTTATTTACGGCCCGGCCTGCCTGCTCCTGGCCGGTGGCGCGATCTGGGGTTCCGGCCATCTTTTCGCCCAGGGCCAGTTCATTTCCCCGCTCTATGTGGTGCTGACCATCCTGGCTCAGGGGCTCTGCATCCTGCCCGTGCGCTTCTGGCAGGAGGAAAGACAGAAGCGCGTACTGCGCCAGGCTTTCAGCCGCTATGTGGCGCCGGAGGTAGTGGCCCGCATCGCCGCGCGCGAAGGCGACATCTTCGCCGGTGAGGAACGCGACGTCAGTGTGCTGTTTACCGACATACGCGGCTTCACCAGCCTCTCGGAAAAACTGGAGCCACAACAGGTGGTGGCCCTGCTCAACCGCTATTTCACACCCATGACCGCCTGTGTGCGGGACAGCGGCGGCACGCTGGACAAGTTCATCGGCGACGCCATCATGGCCTTCTGGAACGCCCCCCTGGACGTGCCGGACCATCCCCGGCGCGCCGTGGCCGCCGCCGTGCGCATGCAGGCCCTGCTGCGCGGGCTCAATCCCGCGCTGGAAAAGGAATTCGGCGTGCGCCTGCGCATCGGCGCGGGCCTGCACTGCGGGCCGGTCTACGTGGGCAATATGGGGTCCGAGGATCTGCTGGACTACACCTGCATCGGCGACACGGTCAATCTGGCCTCGCGCCTGGAGGGCATGTGCGCCAAATACGGGGTGAGCGTCGTGGTCAGCGGCGCCGTGGCGGAGCGTTGCGGCGCGGCCTTTTACTTCCGCGCTCTGGACAGCATCCGGGTCAAGGGCAAATCCAGGCCGGTAGCCATCTTTTCCGTGCATGAGCAGGAGGAAGCCCGGCGCCGCGAAGCGGAATTCGCCACCGCGCGGGACGCGCTGCAATGCTACGCGCAGGGCGATTTCGCCGCTGCCGGAAGACTATTCGGGCGCTTGCGCGAATCCTCCACTGAGAGTAACGTACTTTACGAATTATACAGCGGCCGTTGCGCGGCGCTTTGTGCGGACCCGCCCGAAAATTGGGATGGCATCTGGACGTTTAACAGCAAATGAGATTGACATGAAAATCCGGCTGTGGGGGACGCGAGGTTCCGTCCCCGTGTCCTCGCCGCAAATGACGCGTTACGGAGGCGACACGACCTGCATTGAAGTCAGGAGCGAATCAGGCAGCCGCCTGATTCTGGATGCCGGTACCGGCATCCACGCCCTAGGCGACAGCATGGATCATGAAATCCCCACGGATTGCACCATCTGTTTCAGCCACGCCCATTGGGACCACCTTCAGGGCCTGCCCCATTTCAAACCGCTTTACAATCCCAACTGGCGTTTAAGCCTGCGCGGCCCCGTTCTTGCCGGGGACGTTCCTTTCTCCCAAAACCTGCTGGAAATCTTTGACGAGAAACATTTTCCCGTGCCCTGGCGGGAACTGCCCCGGCGGCCCATCTTGGAATTCACGCCCGGCGAGCAGTTCCAGGTGGACGACATGACGGTGAAGACCTGTCCCACCGCCCACCCCGGTTCCTGCGCGGCCTACCGCATTGAGGCCGACGGCTGGAGCTTCGTTTTTACCGGCGACCACGAATGCGGCGACAAGGGCGACAGCGAGGCCACGAAACGCCTGCTGGATTTCATGGCCGGAGCGGATGTGGCCCTGGTGGACGGGCATTATTTTCTCAAAGACTACCCCCTGCACCAGGGCTGGGGGCACAGCGCCCTGGAGCAGTGGCCCGCGCTCCTGGCCGGATGCGGCGTCAAACACCTGATCTACACCCATTACGACCCGTCCTACTGCGACAGAGAGCTGGATAAGGTTTTTGACGCCCTGCGTGAAAACTGCCGCCTCCCGATTTCCCTCCAGTTGGGCTGCCAGGGCATGCTGATCACGGCTGACGGCGGCGAAACGGAAGAACGGGAAGAAAGCCTGGAATCCATCAACTGCAAGCTCTGCGATTTCTTCCATCGCATTTCACACTTTTCCGACACCAACGTTGTTCTGGACAGCGTCCTGAATCAGGCCCGCGCCTTGAGCAACGCCGATGCGGGAACCATCTACCTGCTGGAAAACAACAGCCTGGTTTTTTCCTACGCGGCCAACGACACGCTGTTTCCAGGCTCGGAAGCCAACAAATACGCCTACCTTAACGCCAGCCTGCCCCTGGACACCGCTTCCATCGCCGGTTTCGTGGCCTGTACGGGCCGTGTCCTGAACATCCCGGACGTGCGCGCCATTCCCCGGAGCGAGCCCTATACCTTCAACGACGCCTTTGACCTTGCCACGGGATATCGCACGGTTTCCATGCTCACCGTGCCCTTTACGGACGTGCAGAACAGGATTCTCGGCGTCCTGCAATTGATCAACAGCGTAAAAAACGGCCGGATTCAGGCCTTCCCGCCCAACACGGTACGCTATGTGGGCCGCCTGGTGATGCTGGCCGGCAATTCCCTGGAACGGGCGCGCCTGGCTAATGACCTGATTCTGCGCATGCTCAGGACGGCCTCGTTGCGCGACCCGCGCGAGACGGCCAGCCATGTGCGCCGGGTGGGAGCCATGGCCGCTGAAATCTACCACCGCTGGGCGGAAAAACACGGCCTGAGCGCCGAGGAAATCCGTGCGGCCAAGGGCCGTTTGCGCCTGGCGGCCATGCTCCATGACGTGGGCAAGGTGGGCATACCCGACGCCATCCTGAAAAAACCCGGCCGCCTCACGCCCGAGGAACGCAGAATCATGGAAAAGCATGCGGTCATGGGCGCCAGGCTGTTTGAAAACGCCACTCAGGATGTGGACATGCTGGCCCATACCATCGCCCTGCACCACCACCAGAAATGGAACGGCTCGGGCTATACCGGTTCGGACAAGCATCCCCTGCTGTCCGGTACGGACATCCCCTTGGAAGCCCGGATCACGGCCATTGCCGACGTCTATGACGCGCTTATTTCCCGGCGTTGCTACAAGGAAGCCTGGGACGTAAAAGACGCTCTGGACATTTTGCGCAACGACGCGGGAAGTCATTTCGACCCGGAACTGGTGGATGTCTTCATGGAAATCCACGACGTGATTACCGCCATCTGCAAGCGCTTTCCTGACCTGGAGGACGCGTGAACAGCATCATGACTCCCGCGCTTCCGCGTGTCCTGCATTTTCTTCTGGGACTCTGCTTTCTGCTCTATTCCCCTCCCGTGCTGGCCGAGGCGGACAAAGGGGAAAAAGCCGTCCGCGTCGGCTACTACGAGGACGGCGACTACATGCGCCGCACTCACAGCGGCGAGTATGTCGGCTTCAATTTTGAATATCTGCAGGAGATTTCCAAATTCAGCGGCCTGACCTACCAGGTGGTGGACGGCGTGAGTTGGGAACATACCCTAGAGATGCTGGAAAAAGGCGAAATCGACATCTTGCCCGCCGTGTACTACACGCCGGAACGGGCCAAGAAGATGCTTTTTTCCGAGCTGCCCATGCTGAGCCTGTACACCACGCTCAACGTCCGCGCGGACGACGGGCGTTACTCCTATGAGGACTTTCCCTCCTTCCGGGGCATGAAGGTGGGCATCATCGCCAACAGCAAAGACGGCGAAAAATTCCGCCAGTACTGCCGGGACAACGGCCTGGACCTGATCATTGTTCCCTATGCGGAAACCGCCGGCCTGCTTGACGCGCTGGCGGACAAAACCCTGGACGGCGTGGCCATCACCCACCTGGGCCGCAACAGCATTTTCCGTAGCGTGGCCCAGTTTTCGCCGGAGCCCATGTATATTGCCGTGGCCAAGGACCGGCCGGACCTGCTGGCCCGCATCAACAAGGCCATGAACATCATCGACCTGCGCGATCCCTATTACGCCATGCGCCTGCACGCCAAGTATTTCTCGGTCAGCACGGAGCAGAAACCCGTTTTTACCGAGCAGGAAGAGGCGTTCATCGCCGAGAAAAAAATCATCAAAGCCTCGTATGATCCCAGCTGGGCGCCTCTGGAATATACGGATCCCGCAACGGGCCGCTTTACCGGCGTGGTGGCGGACCTTTTCAAGCATATCGAGAGCGAGAGCGGCCTGCTCTTTGACTTTATACCGCTGCCCCAGCAGAAGGGTTTGGAAATGGCCGCCCAGGGCGAGATAGATGTGGTTTGCGTGCTGGACGGAGACTACCTCTGGAATGAACACTACAACCTCAATACCACCGGCGAATATCTGAGCAGCCCGGCCCTTCTGGTCCGTCCCCGGCAGGGAGGAGAGATCAGAACCATTGCCCTGCAGCGGGATTACTGGCTTTCCAAGAGCATCGCCGAGGAGAATCCCGGCAAAAAAATTCTGTATTGCGATTCCGTGAAAGAATGTTTCAATGCCCTGCTGGAAGGCAAGGCCGACGCCACCTACGCCAATGCCCATATCGTCAACTACCTGCGGGCCGAACCGCGTTACGCCACACTGAACGCGACGCCCCTGGGCAGATACACGAGCCAGTTGCGCATCGGCGTCTCCCGCCATGCCGATCCCCGCTTGTTCGCCATTCTGGACAAGTGCGTCCAGTACATCTCCATGGAAGAGATGGACGACTTGGTGCTGAAAAACACCATCAAGCCCCGCAGCATCCGCCTGCGGGATTTTGTGGCCGAGCATCCGGCGGAGGTCATCAGCGGCATTGTGGCCGTATTCGGCCTGATCATCCTGTTGCTGGCATACAGCCTGGCCATGAAATCCAGGCACAATGTGCAGATCCAATCCCTGCTCTACCGGGACCGGCTGACCGGCCTGGACAATATCGACAAGTTCTACGTGGAATGTAACCGCCTGCTGGCCGGTTCCAAAAATGAATACGCCCTGCTCTACGGCGACATCAGCCAGTTCAAAATCGTCAACGACAACTTCGGTTTTGCCGTGGGCGACGAACTGCTCCGCGCTTACGCGGCCATTCTGCGGGACAGCGTCGGCCAGGGCGAGCGTTGCGCGCGCGTTTCCGCCGACCACTTCATCCTGTTGCTGCGCTACCAGGGCTGGGAACTACTGCTGGCGCGCACCAAAGACATGGCCCAGTCCCTGGACGTCTGGCGCTATGCCCAGGGCCTTCCCTACAAAATCGGCACGGTCTTCGGCGTCTATCTGGTGAACAAGACGGAAAAGCACAATATCCACCTCATGCTGGATCTGGCCAACTACGCCCGCAGAAACGCCAAACTGACCATGCGCGGCCCTCTGGTGCTCTATGACGAAAAAATGCGCCAGGACGCCCTGTTGCAGCAGGAATTGAGCGGGCACCTGGAAAGCGCCCTGGAACATGGCGAACTGACGGCGTGGTTCCAGCCCAAGGTGGACATGCCCAGCGGCGAAATTATCGGCAGCGAGGCGCTGGTGCGCTGGAATCACCCGGCGCGCGGTCTGCTCATGCCGGGCAGTTTCATGCCCCTGTTTGAGCGCACCGGCGCGGTGGTCCAGATCGACATCTACGTTTTTGAACAGGTCTGCAAGGCTCTGAGCCAGTGGAACAAGCAAGGCCTGCCTGTTCATCCGGTATCCTGCAATTTTTCCAGCCTGCATTTCGACCGGGCGGATTTTCCGCGACAACTGGCGGACATCGCCGCCCGTTATGAAGTGCCCCACGCGCTACTGGAGGTGGAAATCACCGAAAGTTCCATCATGCGCAACCCGGAATCCGCCTGCGCCCAGATCATGCAGTTGAAGGAACGCGGCTTCCTGATCGCCATCGATGACTTTGGTTCCGGCTATTCCTCACTGGGCCAGATCCAGCAGATCATGGCCGACGTGCTCAAACTGGACCGCAGCTTTGTCCAGCGCAACATCCTCGGCGCGCGGGAGCAGATCGTGCTCAGCAATGTCATCCGCATGGCTACGGAATTGGGCATGTCGGTCATTTGCGAAGGCGTGGAAACCGGGGAGCAGGCGGATATCCTCATCCAGCTGGGCTGCCGCAACGCCCAGGGCTTTTTCTACGCCAAACCCATGCCCAGGCGGGATTTTGAACAGCTTCTGCAAAAAGGAGCCCGGCTGCCGGTATAAACATCATGGAGCCGTTCCGCCTTGAGCCTGGCGCGCGGGATGCCTCAATTGCCGCCGCCCGGCACGGATTTTTCCGAATCCGTGCCGGGCGGCTCAACGTTTCAAGGCAGACGCTTCCGGGCGAGGGAGATCATCAGGCGATTCCGTTCCGCGCGGCCATGCTTTCCAGAACCAAACTTCGCAGGCGTTCCACCTGGGCGGCGGCATCGTAGTCCCGCCGTACGGCGTTGCGCGCCTCCTGTCCGATAAAGGCCAGCCGGAGGGCGCGCGCCGCCACACCGGCCACGGTTTCGGCCATGGCCCGCGCATCCCAGAAATCGCAGAGAAAACCGTTGACCCCGTGGCGAAGCACTTCGCGCACGGGCGCGGTGTCCGATCCCACCACCAGGCCGCCGCAGGCCATGGCCTCCAGAATGCCGGTGGACAGCGCATACGGGGCCGTCAGATAGACATGCACCGTGGAGGCCCGCAACATCCGGCGGTACTCATTCAGCGGGCACGGCCCCAGCAGATGCACACGGGCGCGGGCCTCGGGCGGAAGCGGCAGATCCTCGCGGCACCGGCACAGGGCTTCCGCCTCGCGCCGCCGGGCTTCCTCGCCGGAACGGCCGCCGTGGCTCTCCGGCGCGGGCCAGGCCACCAGCACGTGGCAGGCGGGACGCAATTCCAGCAGGCGCGGCAGACAACGCACAAACTGCGCGAAACCACGTGCCGTGTCGTGCAGCGGGCCGGAAAAACTTATCAGTTCGCCCGCGTCGGCAAGATCAAGCCCGCCGCCCGCAAAGCCCGCCACCGGCGCGGGCGAAAAAAAGGCCGTGTCCACGCCGCTGTGCAGTACCCGAAGGCCTTGCGCCAGAAATTCGGGATACTGGCTACGTTGCCATTCCGAGGAGATCACCGCCAGATCCGCATCGCCCAGCGCATTGTATTCCCAGAGATTGCGCACCCTGGCCGGGGCGAAATCCGCCGGGGGACGGGGCCGCCCCCGGTTGAAGAAGCAATGGCTCTCCCCCTGGTTGTAAAACCAGTCCGCCCGCACCAAGTAGAAGGCTTCGGGAAAAATATCCCGCACATAGAGGCTGCCGCCCGCGGAAGACGAGGCACAGACCAGATCGGGCGCAAATCCGTCTTTGCGCAGGCCCAGCATGGCATTGCCCGCCCTGGCCCCGCGCCGGAAACGGAGCACGGCCTCGCGCTCGGCCGGATCGTCGCCGGCGTGGCTGAGCGGCGGGGCCAGGCGCAGACGGCGCACGCCGGGCAGCCCTCCCTTCTGGCCGGTTTCGGACAGAAAGAGCACCGTGTTTTCCTGCTCGGTGCCGAAGCTGTGGGCCAGCAGCCGGAACGGGCCGGGAAAGGAACCGTGTAGAAATAGAATGCGCATATGGCCGCCTTATGTCGGAATGCCCCCCGCCCCATGCCGGGCGCTCTCTTCTCCCTCGCTGTTCCGGGCCCCGCCCTCCCCGCCGTCGCTCTTTTCGTCGCGCAGCTTCTGCAAAAACTCCCGGCCCTGGCCGGTCTGCAAAAAGCCCTGCAGGGCACGCACCACCTGCGGATCGTATTTGCGGGGCGTCTCGTTGAGAATTGCCAGGGCCCGCTCCATACTGTGGGCCATGCGATAAGAACGCGGCCGCACCAAAGCGCAGAAGGTATTGGCCACAGCCAGGATGCGGGCGTTAAAGCAGATATGGTCGCCCTTGAGCCCGTCCGGATAGCCCGAACCGTCCAGGCGTTCATACATCTGGCTGATGGCTTCCAGCACGGGCAGGCCGAAATCGATGCCGGTAAGGGCGCGCCGGGCGTATTCCACATGCCGCTGCAACTGGGCCCGTTCCTCGGCGGAAAGCGCGCCGGTCTTGGTCAGCAGTTCCCTGGGCAGCTGGATCATGCCGATCTGGGACAGGCTGGCCGCCGTGCGCAGGGTCGCCAGGGTTTCGGCGTCGTTGAGGCCCAGGCAGTAGGCCAGGGTCACGGAAAGCTGGGCCGTGAAGGTTGACTGGCCGCAGAGATAGGGGTCCACGGCTTCGATAGCCCGCACAAAGACCGCCACGGTCTGGGTGATCATATGCTGGGCGCGCTGCTGGGCCAGCACCAGTTCGGTGATGTCGCTGTACACCGAGACCACGCCCGACATCCGGCCCTTGTCGTCCCGGAAGGGAGAGCAGGCCGTCAGGAAGTGGCGCGTCCGCCCTTCCACGGGCAGGGCTTCGGTGAAGCTGGCCATGCCTTCCGTCTGGTTCACGGCCAGAGTATGCGTCACCAGGCTGCGGGCCAGATCCGGCGGCAACCGGCTGTGGGGCAGGCCGCGCAGTTGCTCCACGCTCAAGCCCGTCATCCGGGCGTAACTCTGGTTGACGTAGTAGATCACGCCGCTCAGGTCGTTGAGCACAATTCCCGCCGACAGCGCGGAATTCACCCCGTCCATGATCTGTTTCTGCTGGTTGACCACCAGATAGAGGCGGCGCATCTGGTCCGCCACGGCGCGTTCCTGGCGGCCTACCAGCCACCACCACAGGGCCACCAGTACGATGCCGGCCAAGGCCGTCACCAGTCCGGCGGCGATCAGCACGTTTTTGCGGAAAGCGGCGTACTGCGCCTCGGCCTGGGCCGCGTCCACGCCCTGCATGACCAGCCAGGGCATGCCCGGCACGGGCAGTGCCAGGGTGTAAGCCCGCACTTCCCCGCCCCTGGCCGTGGGCGCGTCACGCAGGCTCAGGGGCAGACGGCCGCCGTCCAGCCGCCAGCCGGGCAGATTCAGCGTGCCGGAGCGCGCGGCGGGATTGATGAGCTGCACGTCCTGCCGGTGGGTCTGAAGGATGCCGGAACTGAATATGCCGTCGTCGCCGGTGCGGATAATGGCCCTGGCCACGGGCAGCACATTGTAGGTAGCCACCAGGATGGAAACCACCCGTTCCCCCGAGGCGTCCACATAGAGGGGCGCGAAGACCGGAAAGGCCATGTCCATGACCAGCTCGCCCTCCTGGCGGCGCACGGGCAGCATGACGGGCCGCCGGGTCTGCAGCACGGTTGCCAGAAAGGAGCGCTGGTCCTCGCTGAACCGCGGCGCATCGGACGGAGCCAGATACACCTCAAGATTCGCGTTCAGCAGATACGCGCCCCAAAGGCTGTTCTTCTCGATAAAGTCCTTCAACTGTCTGAGCATCATGGGCAGACGCGGGGCCAGGCTGTCCAGAGGATCGGGATCACCCGCGTAGCCGCCCGCTTCTGCCTGTTCCACAGAAATATCCGAGGGCGTTTCAGGCAGAATTTCCGGCGGCGGGACGTCATGCTCCGGCCGCTGGGCCAGTTCCAGCAATTTTTCCGCCGGGATCTTGGAGGCGTCCGCCTCGGCCGCGAACAGGCGCAGCAGGTCCAGGCCGGTAAAGGCTTCCACCTGGCCCTTGAGCGTGCCGGACCAGACCGTGAGCAAAGCCACCTTGTTGCCCGCCTGGGTGCTCATGTCCTGTTCCATGTCCCGCAGCAACCGCTTTTGGGAAGTCTGCAGAATCCAGTGCGAGGCCACGGCCGCGGCAACCGCCACCAGCGCCAGCAGCGCCAGCATGATCAGCGCGGTGCGCCGTTTGCGGCGCGAGCTTTGAGTTGAGGAATCCTGTGCCATGATGTTTTCCTTACGTAACGACTCAACGCTCTCGCAGGGCGTTCTGCTTGGCTTTCAGAATGGGCTTGAGCAGATAGTCGAGCACCGTCTTCTTGCCGATCAGAATGTCCGCGGTCACGATCATGCCGGGAATAATGGGCAACACTTCATTGTGGTAGGTGATGGCCGTCTTTTGCGTGCGCACCTTGACCAGGTAATGATAGTTGCCCTTCTTGTCCTCGATGGTGTCGGCGCTGATGGACTCCAGCTTGCCCTCCAGGCCGCCGTAAATGGAGAAATCATAGGCCGAAACCTTGACCATCACCTCCTGGCCGGGCCGCAGAAAGGCCACGTCCTTGGGACTGACCTTGGCTTCCACCAGCAGGGTGTCGTCCAGAGGCACAATGTCCATGATGGGTTCGCCGGGCTTGACCACGCCGCCCACGGTATTGATGTAAATCTGCTTCACCGTGCCGCGCACCGGAGTACGCAGTTCCGTGCGGGTCACGCGGTCGCTGCCCGCGGCCAGCGTTTCGCGCAGGGAGTTCAGCTCCAGGCGGCGCTTGTTGATTTCCTCGGTGATGGCCGCGTTCTGCTCCGCCCTGCGCGAGGCGATGCGCTGCTTCGATTCCTCGGCAGCGGCCTGGGCCTTGGGAATGCTGGCCGCCAGCATGTCGATCTGCCCCTGGAGCTCCACGACTTTCTGTTGCAGGCCCAGATATTCCATGCGCGAAAAGTTGTTGCGCTGCACCAGGGCATAGGCCGTGTCGCGCTGCTCGATGGAGAGGGCCAGACTACGGTCCAGCTGGGTCTTGCGGGCGACCTGCTCTTCCACATCGTGCCGCCGTTGCTCATACTGGGACTTGAGCACCTCGATTTCGGCATTGAGCTGGTTCTGGCGCGACTGCCAGGCGTTTTCCTGGTCGCGGATGATCTGCCGGGCGCGGGCCAGCGTGTTCTCGTCCACCTTGTGGCCGATGAGCTTGGCGGCCCAGTCCTGAAGATTTTCGGGAAAAACCGGCCGCTGATCCTTGAGTTCCGCTTCCAGGCGGGCAATAGCCAGACTGTTTTCCATGGCCTTGTTCACGGCGTCGCGGTAGGAGGATTCGGCCAGCTCATTGTCCAGTTGGGCCAGCACGTCGCCCTTGTCCACGATCTGACCTTCGCGCACCAGCACGGCGCGCAGAATGCCGCCTTCCAGGTTCTGGATGGTCTGGGTGCGTTGCGAGCCCACCACCTGGCCCTCGGCATGGGTTACCTCGTCGATCTTGGCAAAGGCCGCCCAGACCAGCAGGCAGGCGAACATCACGGCCACGGTGACCGAAAGGGCGCGCACGCCGAAACGCGGCCGCCGGGCCAGAGCGGCGTCCACCTCGCCGGCGAACTGGATGTCGTCGGGGGTGAGGCCATGCAGGGGCGCGTCCATGGCCGCGAATAAGCCCGCATTGGGACCGGAACCGGCTCCGGGATGGGAACCCGGCCCGGCTCCGGGCGTTCCGGGCCCGGCGGGCGCATCAGTTCCGTCCTCCCCGCCGGTCTCGCCGCTTTTGTCCTTGTGAAGCACGGCCTCGCGGATGGACTGGATCAGACTATGGTCCGGCCTTTGCTCATTCTCGTCGCCCACGAACAGGGCGCGCAGAAAGGACAGCGCGCCGCCGCCCTTTGCCGTTGAGTCCTTGGCCCCGGCCAGAGCCAGGGCCGCAAGCTCATCCTCGGACGGCAGCATGGGTTCGGGCATGGGCGGAAGGCCGGTTCCAGGCTCAGAGCCCTGCGGGGCCGGGGGAGATGAAGCACTCTTCTCCGCCGCGCCGGGCATCAGCGGCATAACATCCGTCAGTTTTTGCGGAATTCCGCCTTCAGGAACGTCCAGCGGCGGTTCCGGCACGGAACCGCCCGGCTGCGGAGCCCATGCCGTCGGGGCAGGCTCCGCAGCCGGGGATTTTTCCTCTTTCCAGGCGGCAAGATCCGTGGCGCGCGCGGTACGTTCGTCCAGCATGGCGGCAAAAGGCGTAGCGGCGTCAGCCGCATGAGCCGCGCCGGGCATGGCGGGCATTTCCCCGCCGGGACGCGCCTCCGCCTGAGGACGGCGTTCTTCCTCCACGGGCGCCGGAGCATTCTTCTTACCGGAACTCAACTGCATCTCAGTTCTCCACCGGCCGCATCCGCGCGGGCCGTTCCCCGTTGCCGGCGGCGTTCATGCTTTGCCGGGAGCGCTCGCGCAGGCGTTGAAGCACCATGTCGCGCGGGCCGTCCATCTTGATCTGGCCGTTTTCCATAACGATAAGGCGTTCCACAATGCGCAGCATGGACAAGCGATGGGTGACCAGCACCACGGTACGCCCGTCCATGACGGTTTGCAGGCGCTTCTGGAGCATCAGTTCGGAATCCGTGTCCATATTGCTGGTGGGTTCGTCCAGGATCAGCACTTCCGGATCGCGCACCAGGGCACGGGCCAGGGCCACGGACTGCCGCTGCCCGCCGGAAAGCGCCTTGCCCTGCTCGCCCACCTGGGCCGCGAAGCCGGCGGGATTGTTGCGTAAAAAGTCCGTCACCCCGGCCAGAGCCGCGGCGCGCAGAATCAGGTGATCGTTGATGGAGGGATCGCCCAGGGCAATATTGTCCCGCACGCTGCCGTAAAAAAGCACCACGTCCTGCGGCAGCACGCCCACCCTGCCCCGCAGGTCCGAGCTGGGAATCTGGCGGATGTCCACATCCCCGAATTTCACGGCCCCTTCCTTGGGCTGGTACAGGCCGATCAGCAGCTTGGACAGCGTGCTCTTGCCCGAGCCCATGGGCCCGATGATGCCCACCCGTTCGCCCGGCTCGATGTGCAGGGAGACGCGGTCCAGAGCCAGCCGCTCGGAACGGGGATAGGCGAAGGAGACGTTCTCCATGGTGAAGGAAGGCCGCAGCATGCCGAAATCCATGCAGGTCCGCTCGGCCTGATTTTCCGACGGCAGCTCCATGAGCATGTCCAGAGCCTTGAGGGTCACGTGCGAATTCTGCATGCGGGTGAGCAGCGAAGCCATCTGGAGCAACGGAGCCATGGTCCGGCCCACCAGAATGTTGCAGCCGATGAGCGCGCCCATGGTCATCAGGCCGTCGGTGATCCGGTACACGCCCCAGACGATCATGGCCACGGTCACGATCTGGGTGATGAGCATGGAGGCCGTGATGGCCAGGTTATTGTATTTGCGGGCCTCGCTGGTGGATTTGGCCGAAAGGCCCACCACCGACTCCCAGAGCCGCTGCATGCGGCTTTCCGCCATGCAGGACTTGAGGGTTTCCAGGCCGCCCACGATTTCCACCAGCAAGGCGTTTTTCTGCATGTTCTGCTTGTAGCTGGCTTCGGCGCACCGGCGGGAGCGGTGTTGCAGAAGCAGGCCCACGCCCAGCAGAATGGGGATGGCCGCGATGGGCAGGAAGACCAGCGGGCCGCCGATAAAGCCGATCAGCAGCAGAAAGATCACCAGAAACGGCAGGTCAATGCAGGCCAGCAAGCTGGACGAGCTGAAAAATTCGCGCAACTGCTCGAATTCACGCAAGTTGTTGACCATGGCCCCGGTGGATTCCGGTTTGGCGTCCAGGCGCATGGAAAGCACTTTGTCCACCAGGCTGCTGGAGAGCACAATGTCCGCGTTGCGCCCGGCCACGTCCACAAAATGGGTGCGCAGGGAGGAGAGCAGGAAGTTGAACAGGTAGATGATCAGAATGCCCACGGCCAGCACCCAGAGCGTCTCCGTGGCGTTGTTGGGCACCACGCGGTCGTAGACGTTCATGACAAAGAGCGGGCTGGCCACGGCGATGAGGTTGATGACCACGCTTGCCAGGGCCACATGGCGGTAAATGGGCGCGTAGTAGCGCAACACGTCCCAGAACCAGCGCTTGCCCTTGGACAGGGTCAGCTTTTCCGCGCGCTCGTCGGGCGCGGCCTGCACGGCGGCAAAGAGGGCATACCCGGAATATTCCTCCTTGAGGGCGGCCAGGGGCACGCTTTGCGCGCTGTCGCTGATTTCGGGAAAGATCACTTCCGCCGTGTCCCCCCGCAAAGCCGTGAGCACGCAGGAGCGGTCTTTGGTAAGCAGAAGAATGCAGGGCAGCACCAGGGTGGGGATGTCTTCCAGCACGGGGCGGAAGGCAATGCGGCCCGAAAGCCCCGCCTTGCGCGCCGCTCGCAGGCAGGCCTGCGGCGTCACCCTGCTGCCGGTGAGCCCGGCCATCAGAAATTGCGGCGAAACCGCCTTGCCCCGCAGGCGCAAAAGCACGGACAGGCTGCGCAGCAGGCCGGGCATGAAATCCACATCCGAGGGGCGCAACGGCCCCATGGCCTTGCCCTTGGCCGGGGCCTGCGCCGCGTCGCGGGCGTCGGGAGCATCAGGGGCAGCGGCATCAGGGGCGGACGGCGCGCCGGTCTCGCCGGAGTGGGAAGCGGCAGCCTTGTCGCTTGCGGCCGGAGGGACTTTGGCTTCCTCCCCGGAAGCAGGGGCGGCCATGCCCGCCACGGCGGAACGCGCCCTCAGGGCTGAGGCGACGGACCCCGTGAGCGTGGCGGCATGCGGCGCGGCGGGCTGCCCGTCCTCACGCGGCGCGCCATGCGCATCATGCGTATCGGGGGAAGCGGCCTGACCGGAGACGGACCGCGCCGCCGGATCGGATCGGGTCGCTCCAGAGGGGGCCTGTTCTTCAAGATTGCCGGGAACGGCGGAAGATATCCGCCCGATGTGTGTCGTACTGGGCTTATCCATGATTTTTCCGTTGCTGTGGGGCAAAAGCCCGCGGGCTTTTGCGGAGCGGTGTTGTTGCCGCCCCATTGCCCCTGCCCGGAAGCGAACTCCGTCCGCGCGGGGCAATGCTGATTCCGTCAATAAACTCCGACGGCCTGAACGCCGGAGGCAAATCAACCGCTTGGAACCTATCCCAAGGGGGAAGGCAGCACAAGCTCCCTCCCTGGCGTACGCCGCCATATGCGTACGCGGGAAGGCCAAAATCGGATTCAGCCCGGCGCTGGCGCACCGGGCTGAATCCCCTCTTACTTAAACCAACCGGGCGCGAATGCCTCGCGCGGATCCTCGCGGTCCTCCGGAGGTTTTTGCCCCAGCGGCCCGGTGTTTATGGACATCTGCGGCAGCAGATTGCCGGTGAGCGCGCACAGTCTGTATGCGCCCACTAGGATATTGCCGCGCGCAGTTTCCGCCTGAGTGGATGAATTGTACAGCTCGCTTTCCGTGTCCAGCACGTCCAGCAGGCTGCGCTTGCCGATCTGGAACTGCTCCAGATAGGCGGTACGGGTATATTTATTGTATTCGATGGCCTTGGAGTAGTGCTTGTACTGCTCCTGGGCGGCCTGATAGTTGGTCCAGGTGCTCTCGATATCCAGTTTGAGGTCGTCGATGTAATTGTACATCACCTGCCGCGACTGGCGGATGCGCGCCGAAGCGGCCTTCCGTTCGGCCAGGTCGGCCCCGCTGTTGAAAATGTTCCAACGCACGGTGCCCAGCACGTCGAAGCTGTAAATCCAGCGGTCACTGGAGCCGCCCCGGTCTGTATAGTCCGGCCCGGCCTCCAGGTTGAAAGTGGGATAAAAGGCGGAATCCGCCAGTTCCCGTTCGCCCCGGGCGGCCCGGATGTCCTGCATGTAGGCCGCCAGCTTGGGGTTGTTCTTCTCGGCCAGATCAAAAACCGGTTCAGGGCCCTTGAAGATCTCGGGCGGCATGGTCACCGGCATAAGCTTGCCGTAGGCCTGCATGCCGGTCAGCCGGGTATAGGTTTCCTCGGCCACCAGCAGGGAGGCCTTGGCTTCGGAAAGGCTCGACAAGGCGCGGGAAAGGCGCGACTGCGCCTGACTCACGTCGGCCGCCGTATCCGCGCCCAGATTGGCGCGGTCCTCGGCCTGCCCCAGAATGGCCTTGTGCTGGGCCACGTTTTTCTCGGACAGAGCATAGATAGTGCGGCGGCGCAGCAGGTCAATATGGGCAATGATGCCGTCCAGGGAAAGGGAGGTGGCGGTATCAAACACCCGCTCCTTGACCGAATCCAAAGTGGATTGCGCGCTGCGCACTCGCGAACGGGTTGCGAAGCCGTCCCAGATAGGCTGCACAAGCTTCGCGCTGACACCGGCCAGGCCCCACATCTGTTCGTCCAGATTTTGGCCTCTGGTGGTGGAATCGCTCAAAATGCTGCCGCCGGCCCGGCCGGTGACGTCCACGCGCGGACCGAAACCGGCTTTGGCCCGGTCCACCTCATGCTCCAGCACCTGGCGGTTTTCCAGCATGCCGCGCAGGCTGCGATGCGTGCGTAAAACGCCGTACACCGTATCTTCGACGGTAATGGGTTGACCGGGGGGAGGCGGAGGGGGGTAGGCGGCTTCCGCCGCCGCGACTGCCGCGGGAAGCAGCAGTGCCAAAACAGAAAGGGAGAAGGATAACAGTTTCACGGTTCACTCCAAAATAAGGGAAAACCACCCCGTTGCGGCGTTTTCCCGCTGATGGCATGTCAGCCACGATGGCCCACATTACCGCCGGAACAGGCGGGGTCCGTCAATCCCGCACCGGCAACGGCATGCCATGCTGCCGCCACTGTCTTTATGGCGGCCTGAACACTTATACGGCAAGTGTTGGATTTAGCTTTAGCACAAGCGGAATAAAAAAGTCCACAAGTAGAAAAATTTTTTCTCTAGAAAAGGTTTAGGGCAAAAGAATTTTTTTTCTAGAAAGAATGCAAACGTCGCCCTTCACCGTTTAATCGGGCGCCACATCCCGGGGAAATTATAAATCTTTCGCGTTGAATAAACACTGCATAAAAATAAAATATATTCTGCCCCAATATCAAGACGTACAGTAGAATTATAATTATAAAGTAAAACGGACAACTATAAATAATCATATATATAGTTATATCAATTTATAATTAAAAAACTTTATTCCCGTAAAATCATTCAAAAATCATCAAAAACCATCGCCTGTTCGAAGCAATTGCAGGCATAAAAAAATAAATATATATTTTATAGCATGGTGACTTATTTTTTTAATTGACAACTATGTATGTAAAAATGTAGATGTGTACCATACTATTACTTTATATACAGAGACATATGTATATATTTATTCATATTTTTTGCATAAATAAATCAATATATCATTCACTTATTCATAATAATTGCGTGCACAGATATCTATTGAAAGAGCATATGGACAACGGTCGATCACATCCCTGCCCGGCTATCAGAGGGAATGGGCCAAAATTACGGCAAAAGGCGCGCTCGCTCCGGCGTATAGCGGCGTACGTGGATTGCGCGCGTTTTGGCGGCGAAACGCAGCCGACCGGGCGGGGACGGCAAAGGACTTACAGCGGCGGGCCGATGCGCAAAATCGCTTAGAGCAGTTGACGCATTTCATGCGTGAACTACTCGGCAAGGGTTTGCCTGCAACTCCTTGCCGCGAAATGCGAGTGGGCGGGTTTTGCTCGCCGGAAACGAGCACTTCAAGCATTAAATTCCCCAGGTCCGCCCCATTGGCCGCTCAAGGAAAAAACAGTTGTAATACGCCCAGCCTTTTGGGCGCAAAAGGCACCCGGCCCGGCGGCGTTCTCAGAGAAAGAACGCAACGGCCTGACCACGGGCTGCAGGGGGGTATCCGGGCTGTTTCCGACCACCACGGCGCGTCGGCCGTCGGCCGTTTCCACCACGCTGCCCACAGGGTACGCGCCCAGGCAGCGGATAACATGCTCCAGCACGTCCCGGTCAAAAGCGGCGCCGCCCAGGTCGCGCAGACGCGCCAGAGCCAGATGCGGCGGCAGGGGCGCACTGTGCGGATGCACACAGATCAGGGCGTCGTAGCTGTCCGCCACGGCGAGGATTTTCCCCGCCAGGCTGATCCGCTCCCCGCGCAGGCCCACGGGATAGCCCGTGCCGTCAACCCGTTCATGGTGCTCCGCAATGCCCCGCAATATTTCCCGGCACCGGACGTTGTGGGCCATGCAGCCGAGACCCAGCACCGGGTGCTGCCGCAAGGCGTCGACGCCGCCTTCCGCCGGGAGGGTCAAAGGATGCGGGCAGTCGGGAATATCCGGGAGCAGGGCCATGCCCACATCGCAGAACATGGCGGACAGGCCGAGATTCCGCGCCCGTTCCGGCGGCAGACCGAGCTGGAGCCCGGCCAGAAGAGCAAGAATGGAGGTGCGCGCGCAGTGGGCGGGCCTGTATTCCCCGTCAAGGTCGCCCATCATGACGCCGAGCAGGGCATTGTAATTCAGGCTCAAAACAGCGGCAGTCTCGTCAAGCAGGGCGCGGGCCCGCTCCAGAGGCGGCTGCCGCGCCGTGTTGAATTCCCGCAGCATGTCGCCGCAAAAGGCGCGCAGGGCGTTGAAAACCCGTGAGGCCGCAAAATAGACCTTCTCCAGCGGAAGCCTGGGGGGAATCTTGTCATAGCCCGGTGCGGGAGGCAGGCGGAAATCCTGCGCGGGAAAGCTCTTTTTCAGCACAATGACAACAGTTGTTGATTGTTCACCGCCAAGCGCGGGCGGCCTGACGGCCTCCCGGCTCGGCACGGGGGCTGCTGTCGGAGCCGGACGGGCGAAGAAGCCGCCACGCCGACAATACGCCTTTTGTGCCTTCTTTTTGGCTAATACAGTTTTTAGATATAGTCAATACGTGTTTTAGTGCATTTTTTTTCGCGCCTCCAACTGAAAGTATGCGTAAAAAGGATACGCAGGAGGTTCAGGTGTCCCAGGCGACTCGAAAATTAGCCAAACTGGTCGGAACCAACATTCAGGAACGGCGCAAAAAGCTGGGACTGACTCAGGAATGTCTGGCGGAAAAAATCGGCGTGGGCCAGCAGTCGCTTTCGCGTATGGAGCGTGGCGACATCGCCCCCAAACTGGAGCGGCTGCCGGATGTGGCCGCCACCCTGCGCTGCTCCGTGGCGGATCTTTTCCGCGCGTCGGGCGCGGACGACCATGCCCTGACGCGCGCGCTCGAAGACGCCCTGGCCGGTCTCAACACCCGCGAAAAGGAATACCTCGTACGAATGACGGGCGATCTGGCAGCCCTGCTGCGGGAGGCCAGAAAGTCGGGATGAGGGGCGGACGGCTCCGGAAGACGGTTCACGCCTTAAGCCAGCGCTCCAGTGCCGTGAACAGGCAGAGTGGATCAATGGGCTTGGTCAGATGGTCGTTCATACCGGCGGCCAGACTTTTTTCCCAGTCCCCGCGCATGGCGTGGGCCGTCATGGCGATGATCGGCAGATCAGCAGGCACGCCCGGCAGGGCGCGGATGCGTCGGGTGGCCTCCAGGCCGTCCATCAGCGGCATCTGAACGTCCATGAGAATCAGGTCATAGCGGTTCGCGGCGGCCTCCCGCACGGCGTCCGCGCCGTTGGCGGCAATGCCCACCTCCAGGCCCGCCTCGGCCAGAATGGCCGTGGCCACTTCCTGATTGATTTCATTATCTTCTACCACCAAAACGCGGCGGCCCGCCAGCTGGACGGCGGGCGCGGTCTCCCCGTCCGGCCAGACCGCAGCCGGAATAGCGGCGTCAGGCAGTTTAAAGGGCAGCTCAAAACAAAAAATGCTGCCACGGCCCGGTTCGCTGCTCACGCTGATCTTGCCGCCCATCATTTCCACCAGTTCCTTGCAGATTACCAGGCCCAGGCCCGTGCCGCCGTAGCGCCTGGTGATGGAGGTATCGGTCTGCGTAAAGGGTCGGAAAATACGCGCCACTTCCTCCCGGCTCATGCCGATGCCCGTATCGCGCACCTCAAACAGCGCCAGCAGGCTGTCTTCCCGGCGGTGTCGCGGAGATACCGATACCGCCACTTCTCCCCGCTCCGTGAACTTCACGGCATTGCTGACCAGGTTGATCAGCACCTGGCTCACCCGCAGCGCATCGCCCACCAGTTCTCCGGGCATATCCGGCGACGCCGCGACCGACAGGCGAATGCCTTTTTCCGCGGCGCGCACGCCGCCCACGTCCCGGATGCCGTCCAGCATGTCCGCAAGCGAAAAAGGCGCCGTTTCAACATCGAATTTGCCGGATTCAATTTTGGAAAAATCCAGAATATCGTTGATGATGTCCAACAGATTGTGGGCCGCCTGCCGGGTTTTGCCCAGATAGTCGCGCTGCTGCTCCGACAGACCGGTGTTCAGCAGCAGATGGCACATGCCCAGAACGGCGTTCATGGGCGTGCGGATTTCATGGCTCATGCGGGCCAGGAAATCGCTTTTGGCTCTGGTGCCCGCTTCCGCCTCATCCTTGGCCAGGCGCAACGCCCGGTTGAGCTCGCGCCGCCGGATGCTCGCGCCCAGCAGAATGCCCGACGCGCGCAGGGCTTCCTCTTCCGCGCCGTTCCACTGCCGTTCCCAATGGCAGTCGTCAAAGCCGATAAAGCCCCAGACGCCGCCGTCCAGCAAAATGGGCGTCACCAGCAGGGAAAGAACGCCCTGCGGTTCCAGGATTTCCCGCTCTTTCGGGGACATCCGGCGCACCAGGCCCGTTACGGCGCGGCCTTCGCTGAAAGCGCGCTGCCAGGTGGGCAACACGTCGTCATAGGAGACGTTTTTGAGCAGTTCCTCTTGCTGCCGGGGCCCCGCGCCGCCGGACCATTCATGGAGCTTGTCGCAGTAGAGGCGCCCGTCCTCGCCGACCCGGTTGGCCCAGACATAGGCCCTGTCCACCCTGGCCGCCGTGCCCAGAGCCGCCAGCATCCGGTAGGCCGTTCCGCCGATGTCCCCGTTGCCCTCGCCCACCAGCAGCATCTCGGCGGCCTTGTTGACCACCCGCAACAGGCTGTTGCTGTGCCGCAGGTCCTCGTTGCGTTTGCGCAGGGCCTCTTCCAGCCGCCGGATTTCGCGCAGTTCATAGACATAACCGGCAACATAGCACTCGCCCCGGATTTCCAGCCGCTCCAGCGAGACTTCCACGGGCATGGGATCGCCCGTGATGGTGCAGTGGGTCCACGGGAATTTGGCATGTCCCTCCATGAAAGCCTGCCGCAGTTTCTGCAAAATCGTCGCCTCGGAAGGACTTCCGTCACACTGGCGCTCCGGCGAAAGCTCAAAAAAGCGTTTCAGAAAATTTTGTTTGTCCGGCAGGCCGAATAAACGGACGGCCGCCTCATTGCAGTCCACGACGCGCATGTGGGCGTCCCAGAGGCTGTAGGCTATGGGAGCGGCATCCAGGCACTGCCTGAGGCGCTCGCTGAGGGATTCGGAGGCATGGGCGCGGAAGGAAGTGACATCGTGCAGCATCAGCCAGCAGCAGAGCTCTCCGGCCATGCGGCGCATGACCAGGCGCAGAAAAAAGAAGCGCTCTTTCGCGCCGCCGCCCATCGCCAGTAGGATTTCAGCCGCCCTTCCGGTCAGGGCCGTTTCCCAGGCGGCCTGGAAACTCTTCCGCTGCGGGCCGTTCAGAGCCGCGCCGAAGAAGCCGCCCACGGGAAAACGGTCCGCGCTGAAAGGCGGCGGCAGTTCCGGACCGGCGAAAAGCACGCGCTGTTCCATGTCCAGAATTACCAGAGGACAGGGAAAAAGGCGGAGCAGTTCCTCCGTGCCGGAATGCGCGCCGCGCAAAGACGTCATAGCCACCAGCCTTCTCGTAAACGGGCATGAACCGCGCCGCTTAGAGCATTTTCATTTTGAAATTGCTCTAACGCCGCACACGGTGCGGCGCGCCGCGAAGTGACGTGGATTCTGGTGAAAACCACGTTTTTCGCCAGAATGCCGACTTTGAAATTTGT
>OKSB01001575.1_pt1 | contig 22249 bp, 14 predicted proteins | sample 1601171 | NCBI WGS metagenome assembly OKSB01 (sample SAMEA3541496, study PRJEB24748) | human gut metagenome | biome: human gut; feature: human-associated habitat; material: faeces | place: China | collected 2012 | reverse complement strand
TTTTAGCGCCGAAAAAGTCGTTTTCCGCCACTTTTTCGGCAGTGATGATGGAAATTGCCACCGGTATGCCTGCCGACGATACCGTTATCGCCATTAAATAAATCGGAAAGCCCATCTGGTACAGCCCAATGCCTTCGCCGCCCAGAATACGCGATAGAATAATCCAGTTTACTGAGCCGATAACCTTAACCACCATACTGGAAGCCGTAAGTATTAACGTGCCCTTTAAAAATTTTTTATTGCCTGTACTGCCGTTATTTTCTGACATACGCGCCGTCCTAATCCTAAAAATAAATACTCATTATAATTATCGCTTTAAAAGCCTTTTTTGACAAGCCCTTTATAGTTTTTTCACAAAATGTTGCGTGTTGCCGCCGTAGTTATTGCACTTTAGGCTGCAAATTGCTACAATTAAAATATAAAATTACGGACGGAGGTTAAACAATGAAAAAATTCCTTGCTTGTTCCCTTATTGCCATGCTGACATGCGGCGCGCTTTTGGCCGGCTGCGGCGGCGATAAAAAAGACGAAGCTGCCGCAGGCAAAACCAAGGCCGCTTTTGTTTATGTAAGTTCCGCCAAAGACGGCGGCTATTCCATGGCGCATGAGCTCGGCCGCCAGTACGTTGCCAAAAACATGCCCGATGTAGAAACATCCTTTATGGAATCGGTACCCGAAGGCGCCGACTCCGAGCGTGTTATCAACCAGCTTGCCGCACAGGGCAACAAAATCATCTTCACCACCAGCTTCGGTTATATGGACCCTACCATTAACGTAGCCAAAAAATTCCCGGATATTACCTTCCTGCACTGCTCCGGTTTTAAAACCGCGCCCAACGTTGGCACCTACTTTGGCCGCATGTATGAAGCGCGCTACGTAACCGGCATTGTTGCAGGCAAACAAACAAAAACCAACACCATCGGCTTTGTAGCCGCATTCCCGATTCCGGAAGTTATCCGCGCCATTAACGCCTTTACCCTTGGTGTGCAGAGCGTTAACCCGGACGCTAAAGTAAAAGTTCTGTGGACCAACACCTGGTATAACCCCTCCACCGAAAAGCAGGCAGCGTTAACGCTGATTGACGCCGGTGCGGACGTTATTGCCCAGCACCAGAACACCCCCGGCCCGCAGCAGGCTGCCGAAGAACGCGGCGTTTACGGCATTGGCTACAACGTGGATATGTCTGCCAACGCACCGAAGGCTTCCCTTACTTCCGCCATCTGGAACTGGGGCCCTTACTATGAAAAAACCATTAAAGAAGTACAGGCAGGCACCTGGAAATCTTCCGCTTACTGGGGCGGCATGAAAGACAAAGTTGTAGATATTGCCCCCTACGGCCCGGCTGTAACGGACGAAACCAAAAAACTGGCTGACGCTGCCAAACAGAATATTATCGACGGCAAACTTGTTGTTTTTGCAGGCCCGCTGTATGACCAGACCGGCGCAGAACGCGTACCGGCAGGGCAGGCTCTTACCGATAAGGATTTGCTCTCCATCGACTGGTTTGTTAAAGGCGTAGACGGACAGATTAACAAATAACAAATTTTTAACAGGCGGCTCATGGTATATCCATGCGCCGTTTTGTTCTTTGCAGGCTTTAACAGGAGAAAACCATGATTGATAAAATTAAAATCCGCGGGGCGCGCGTGCATAATTTAAAAAATGTTAACGTTGATGTGCCGCTGAACACCATAACGGCCATTGCCGGTGTTTCAGGCAGCGGCAAATCTTCGCTGGCACTGGGCGTACTGTACGCCGAAGGCTCGCGCCGCTATCTGGAAGCGCTCAGCACCTATACGCGCCGCCGCATGACGCAGGCCGCCAAAGCGCAGGTGGACGAAGTTTTGTACGTGCCTGCCGCGCTTGCACTGCACCAGCGCCCCGGCGTGCCGGGCATACGCAGCACCTTCGGCACTGGCACCGAGCTTTTAAACAGCCTGCGCCTGATGTTTTCACGCCTGGCAAGCCACCGCTGCCCCAACGGGCACTACGTGCCGCCAACGCTTGCCGTTGCCGCAGAGCAGCAGCTTACCTGCCCGGAATGCGGCTCCAGGTTCTGGCCGCCCGGCGCGGAGGAGCTGGCCTTTAACAGCCAGGGCGCCTGCCGCACCTGCGACGGCACCGGCCTTGTGCGCAATGTTGACCTTGCAGCCCTCGTGCCGGACGAAAGCCTTACTATCGACGAAGGCGCAGTTGCCCCATGGAATACGCTGATGTGGTCGCTGATGACAGACGTCTGCCGGGCAATGGGCGTGCGCACCAACGTGCCCTTTCGCGACCTTACGCCGGAAGAAAAAGAAATAGTTTATCACGGCCCTGCCGAAAAGAAACATATTTTTTACAAAGCCAAAAGCAGCAACCAGGCAGGCGAACTTGATTTTACCTATTACAATGCGGTTTACACCGTACAAAACGCGCTGGCCAAAGTTAAGAACGAAAAAGGCATGAAGCGCGTGGAAAAATTTTTAAAACAGGAAACCTGCCCGGACTGCGGCGGCTCCCGCCTTTCGGACGCTGCACGCGCCCCGCGGCTGCGCGGCATTGGACTTGACGAAGCCTGCCGCATGACGCTTACAGAGCTTACCGGTTGGGTAAACAGCGTTCCCGGCACCCTGCCGCCGGAAATGCGCCCCATGGCAGCCAGCATCTGCGAAAGCTTCCAAACGGCAGCCAAAAGGCTGATGGATTTGGGGCTTGGCTATTTAACGCTCGACCGCGCAAGCAGCACCCTTTCCACCGGCGAACGGCAGCGCATGCAGCTTGCCCGCGCCGTACGCAACCGCACCACCGGCGTTTTATATGTGCTTGACGAGCCTTCCATAGGGCTGCACCCCTCCAACATTGTTGGGCTTACCGGCGTTATGCACGATTTGGTAGCAGACGGCAACTCCGTTGTGCTGGTTGACCACGACACCCAGATTTTAAAAGAAGCAGGCTGGCTGATTGAAATGGGCCCGGAAGCAGGCGCCAAAGGCGGGCAGGTTATTGTCGAAGGAACCATAGCGGAAATTGCGCAGAATAAAAATTCCAAAATAGGCCCGTTTTTAAAGGCGGAAAGCTCCGTAATACGCAAGCAGGCAGCAGCGGAAGAAATGTTTGCCGCAGGGCGCATCCACCTTGAAACGGGCGCCATCCATACCGTAAAGCCGCTTGCGGTTGACATACCCAAAGGCAGGCTTACGGTTGTAACCGGCGTAAGCGGCAGCGGCAAAACAACGCTGATTCTGGAAAGCCTTGTGCCCGGGCTTACCGCCGCCACAAGCGGGCAAAAGCTGCCGGAGCACGTGCTTAACGTACAGGCTGACGGCATACGCAGCGTAAAACTTATTGACGCCACGCCGATTGGTATTAACGTGCGCTCCACCGTTGCAACCTACGCCAACGTGCATGACGAACTGCGCAAAATTTTTGCCAGAACGGAAGACGCCAAAACGCTCGGCTTTAAAGCAGGCGATTTTTCGTACAACACCGGCAAGCTGCGCTGCCCCACCTGCGACGGCACCGGCGTAATTAACCTTGACGTGCAGTTTCTGCCGGACGTGGAAATACCCTGCCCGGACTGCCGCGGCAGCCGCTACGGCAAAGACGCCGCCAAAGTAAAATACCTTGCCGCCAACGGGCAGTACTGCTCCCTGCCTGATTTAATGGACATGGACATCAGCACCGCGCTTACCGCCTGTGCGAATTTAAAAACCGTGCGCCAGCGTTTGCAGGTTTTAAAAGATTTGGGGCTCGGCTACCTAACGCTCGGCGAAGAAACACCAAGCCTTTCAGGCGGCGAAGCACAAAGGCTGAAACTGGCCAGCGAAATGGGCAAAAGCCAGAGCGACGCCGTTTTCATCTTCGACGAACCTACCATTGGGCTGCACCCGCTTGATGTGAGAACGCTGCTGGATGTATTTCAGCGGCTGATTGACAGCGGCGCAACCGTTATCGTTATCGAACATGACCTTGACGTTATCAGAAACGCCGACTACATCATAGACATGGGGCCGGGCGGCGGCAACGAAGGCGGCACAGTTGTTGCCTGCGGCACGCCCGCGCAGATAAAAGCCGCGCCCGCAAGCGTTACCGGCAAATTTATATAAAAACGCCGTGCAGTGCCTATAACTACTAAAGTATCAATTTTAGCAAAGCAAATTTTAAGAGAGGTGATACGCCTTGTTATACACCTGTTTTTATAAATCGCCATTAGGCGGCATAACCATGGCCAGCGACGGCACTGCCTTAACCGGGCTGTGGTTTGACGGGCAAAAATATTTTGCCGAAGGGCTGGCAGAAACTGCCGCGGCCAAAAACCTGCCGGTTTTTGATGAAACCGTGCGCTGGCTGGATATTTACTTTGGCGGCCGCAGGCCGGATTTTACGCCGCCGCTGAATTTGGAAGGAACCGCCTTCCGCAAAGAAGTATGGCAGCTGTTGCTGCAAATTCCCTACGGCCAAACCAATACTTACGGCGAACTTGCTGCGCAGCTTGCCGCGCATAGAGGCTTAAAACAGATGTCCGCACAGGCAGTTGGCGGCGCGGTTGGGCATAACCCCATAAGCATTATTGTTCCCTGCCACCGCGTAGTTGGCACAGGCGGCAGCCTAACAGGCTACGCAGGCGGCTTGGCTAAAAAACTGGCACTGCTGAAGCTGGAAGGAATTGATACCGCAAATTTTACCATGCCCGCTAAAGGCACAGCTCTGTAAAAAGCATAAACCCTGCATATAAGTATATTCTTATATACAGGGTTTTAATTATTTAAATGAATTATAAAATTTTTTTATTTTTTCAGCCATCATAATTCTACGTTTATTTAAAAATTCATCATAATTAGAATAATCCATATTGAAAATTTCTTCCGGTATGCAATTATCATTAAGATTTTTTTGTAATTCTTTCATTGAATCTATTCCCCCATAACCATTATTTTTCCCTTCACACTGTTCTTTAACCTTATTCATATACTCTTTAGGTGCTTGGTCTTTTATCTTGATATTAATTTCAGATTGGGTATAAACATAATTAGCAATTTGATTATAACGTCCACGCTCATTAATACCATTTTTTTGTAAATATTTTTTTGGGAATATATGATGAATATCACCACGCTGTTCAATTAGAGATTGTACATCTATTTCTTCCGATAAAAATCCTTTATCTTTATTTCTGATCTGCGTCATCAAAAATACATGAAACATAGGACTGCTTGCCACTGAAGTTTCTAATTTTGTAATCAGTATATTATTCCAAAATGCATCTGATAATTCACCTGCTTCAGTACGTTCTAAAATACTTATCGGATCACTATTATAAAAACGCTTAATATCATAATCAAACATTGACTCAGGTGATCCAGAATATCTTCCTGTTAAAATACAAAGTAATATCCATTTTCTAACAATTTTCTCTATTATCGCCGAATCAGTATTTTTATTTTTTAATAAAAGATAAAGGGCATATCCAAAATTAAGTACATTTTGAGAACGAATTAAAGCCGGAGATATTATTCCTATGGATTTTACAATCATTAAATATCTTTGAAAATTAGTTTGATTTACAAACTCCAATACTCCTTCTTTTAAATTATTAAATGATTCTTCCGCAATACTCTCCTGATATTCTCTGGTAGCAAAATCACGTCCTGATAATAAACTCACCAAATCAGATATACGCCCGCGTAAAAATTTAAACGTAAATGCAACTCTTAGCACATCAGTATAGTCAGGCATAAATATATCTTCATTTTCTTTAACAATCCATTTTATTTTAGAAAAATATTCTGATTTTACAAAATCACTATCATTTTCCTGAATGATGCCTAAATCTTCAGGTTTTTGCATTAAATGACAAAAATAATCAATAATTTTTCTAATATCATTACCTCCAAAATTTTCATCAGCAGATATTTTAGACATAGCAAAATCAGATTGAGATAATACAACTCCTTTAGAATTTATACGTATAAAAATTTCTGTTACCTGCGTTATATCAAGTTGATGAGATAATTCTATAACTCCAATATTATTATTTTGAATTTGCTGTAATTTAGTAATTATAGAATTTATTTTACTTCGTTCATTATCAGCATTTAAATTATTACTTTTACAATAATTAATAACAAAATTAAATGAATCAAAACCAACTTGATATAATTCAGAAATATCAGATATCCACGCATTATTTTTTTCAATAGCCGGGTTCGATACTTCAAAACATTCTGTAATTGGATTAAATGCAATTTTTATACGTTTCTTTTTATAATTACTATTCACAACAGGAGAACCTACAATTGCAGCCTGCAAAGCGGTTATACGTTGCTGTCCATCAATTAAAATTTTTTTACCTAGAGAAATGCTACCATCTTTCAATTTAATATCTGGATTTTTCCAAATAATAATATAACCTACCGGAAAACCTGCATATAACGAATCTATTAAATCACGAACTTTAGTTGCATCCCATACAAAAGGACGTTGTATTTCTGGAATTGCTACTTCTCCACAGCGAATCCACGATAATAAATCTTGAATAGACGTATTATTTACCTGATATTGCGACATAATTTTATCCTTTCGTCATTTATATACTAAATCATATTAAAATGTTTAAATGCAGCTTTTATAATATCTTTTTTAGAATCCGGACACAAAAAAACTCTTTTTTCAGGGTCTTTTCTATTATAGGCCTGCCGAACAGGTAAACCGCAAATGCTTTTCATATGAGCAATCCAACAAGTCTTTACTGTACAGTCATAATTCAATTTTATATATGACTGAATGTCTTTATATGTAGCCATAAGTATATCTCCTTCAAAATTTTATTTAATAAAAAAGCTTCTGCATATAATTAATATATCATACAGAAGCTTTCTTAACAATTATATTTTTATTTACAAGATTCCAATATTAGGCTTAGCTTTTTCCTGTCCGTTTTGCCGCTTTCGTTTTTCGGCAGGGCGTCCGTAAAAATTATGCGCTTGGGCAGTTCATGCTCCGTAAGTTTGCCGTGCAGCTTCTGCAAAAGGCCGGTTTTATTCAGCCCGCGGCCAACTACAAACACCGTCAGCAAATCTTTGCCGCCGCTTTTTTCCGCAAGCGCCGCCGCATCTTCCACGCCGTCACAGTCAAGCAGCGCGCTTTCCACCTTCAAGCCGGAAACTTTAATGCCATTAATGTTATAAATATCGTCGCGGCGCCCTAAAAAGTGCAGCATGCCGTTTTCATCAATGCTGCCGCAGTCGCCAAGCGTTGCCGGGCATTTTACTCCGGCAACGTGAAATTTGGTGTCGATATAAATTTCACCATTGCGCACGCTTACGCCAACGCCCTTAAACGGACGGCCTATCAACGTGCGGTCGCCGGTCATTTCGCTATCTTTAATGTAAGTTATATAGTTTAACTCGCTCGCGCCGTAATACAGCGTCATTTCCGCATTGGGCAGTGCGGCCTTTACTGCGTCCAAATCGTTTTTATCAAACCCCTGCGAACCGGCAATAATGCTTTTAACGCAGTTCAGCGGCGTTTTGCAGCCGCGCGCCAAAAGGCGCAGTTTGGTTGGTATTAAATAAACAACATCGCAGCTGTATTTTAAAATCATTTCCTGCCACAGGCGCGGGCGGAATTTACCGGCCGCAGCTACCGAAGCACCGGCATAAAGCGCGCCCATATATAAATTAAGATTGCCGGTAAAAGCCAGACTGCCCTGTGCAAACATGCAGCTGTCCGGCGTTATGCCAAACACGCGGTTCTGCTCCTCAAAAAAGCCTGCCCAGCTTTCATAAGTGCGGAACAGCACTTTGGCCCTGCCGGTTGTACCGCTCGTCATGGCACCCATGCAGGTTTCAGGCGGCGGCACAATATCTTTTAAATGCTCCGTATCAGCTTCCTGCGGTGCCAGCACCGGCACATTGTCCGTCCCGGCAAAGGCAATAAACTCAATAAGCTGCTTCGCTATTGCGGATTTTTTTATAAAATACACCCTGCGCGCGCCGCCCGCCGTTTTTCTGCGTTCACGCGCCAGGGCGGCAAGTTCGCCGTAGGTATAAATATGTTCTTCTGTTATTAAAGCCGCCTTTTCGGGCGGCTTTTCTGCAATTAACTGCAAATAGTCCATATTAACATCTCTCAATCAAAAGTGCCGTGCCAACGCCGCCAGCCGCCGCTACGGATGCCGCACCAAACCTGCCGCCGCGCTTTTGCAGCGATTTTAACAGGTGCAGCAAAATAATGGCTCCCGAAGCGCCGTAAGGATGCCCGTACGCCAGCGCGCCGCCGAAAACATTATAGCCGTCTTCATGCCCCGGAAAGGCACGGCTGAACATAACGTCGATAACGGCAAAGGCTTCGTTCAGTTCAAAGCAGTCTATCTGCGTATGCGAAAGCCCGGCCCTTTGCAGCAGCGCATTAAGCGCAAGAATTGCGCTTTTGGGGCTTACCAATGGGTCGCCGCCAGCTGCCGCGCTGTGCCGCACTTTGGCCTGCACCGCAAGGTTATGCGCTTTGGCATAACTTTCGCTTGCCAGCAGCACAAACGCCGCGCCGTCATTAGTCAGGCAGGCATTGGCAGCATTGGTAAATCTGCCGCCTTCCAGCACGCAGGGCAGCCTGTCCAAAAGGCGCTGGCTCATTTTGGGGCGTATGCCTTCATCGCGCACAGCACCGAAGCACGGCACTATAATATCGCTTAACACGCCGTCTGCCGCTGCCTGTGCCGCCAGCTTATGGCTGCGCAGAACCCAGGGGTCGCTTTCCGCACGGCTGATATGCTCACGCTCTGCCGTAAGTTCCGCGCCCTCCAGCATAACCGTTTCGCGGTGAATGCCCGGCATGAACTTAGCCACGCTGTAAGTTTCTTCGCCCTTATAATCGGGGTGGTTGGCGTTATAGCCGCGCCGCGGCTGGGTAGATGTGCTTTCAAACCCGCCGGCAATAATTACCTCCGCCTCGCCTGTTTCAATTTTTGCCGCCGCCATTGCCACGGCTTCCAGCCCGCTGCCGCACTGCACGTCCACGCTTACGGCGGGTATGCTTTCCGGTAGCCCTGCTTCCAATGCCGCCAGGCGCGCAATGTTGCCGCCAGCGCCCACGCCGTTGCCGCAAATTATCTGCTGCGGCACAACATTATATTTTTCCGTTACCGCTTTCAGCACCGCTGCGCCCAAAAACTCCGCCGGCACGTGCCTGTACACGCCGCCCGTCAGCCCAATATAGCTGCGCAGCCCGCCAATTAAACAAACCTTATCCATCAACGCCCGCCGCCAATCGCTCTTTGAATGGGCGCCGTAATATACGCCGCCGCTATGCACTTAACCACATCCATCGGAATAAACGGCAAAGCGCCGGTAACAACGGCTTCTTCCCAGCCGATGCCGGTAATGAATTTAAGCTGCGCCACGCCCAGAAGGTAAATTACCGGTATGCCGATAACAACGCCCAGAAATGCGCAGCGCTTAAAGCCGTAATTATTGCCGCGTAGCCAGCTGATGATAAGCGCTGCCACTAAAAAGCCGAAAATATATCCGCCGGTAGGCCCAAACAGTTTGCCGGGCCCTGCCGTGCCGCCCGTAAACACCGGCAGCCCCGCAAGCCCCATTAAAAGGTATGCGCACATGGTAATAAGCACCTGCCGCGGCGTAAGCAAAAAGCCCAAAAGATTTACAAACACCGTTTGCAGCGATATTGGCGACAGCGAAAACGGCAGCGGAATTATTACATACGCCGATACGCAGTTCATCGCCATTAAAAGCGCCATTTTTACCATTTCGCGGACACCGTCCGGCCTGTTTGTGCCATTCATTGTTTTAACTCTCCTTTATACCTACCGTAAACAGCTCGCGCCCGCCGCAGTAGCCGTCAAGCGACTTGCCGTTTTTGTATATGTCAATCTGTTCTCCCGCAAAAGCAGGCATTTTAAATTTAACGTCCCAGTTCAGCGGCAGCGGCTTATTTAAAGCGCGCCACAAATGCTCAATCATGCACAGCCCCGGTACAACGGGGTTTTCGCCGCGGTGAATGGAATTAGTATCGTCCACGGCATCAAGATAAGCGTTAATTTCCGGCTTATCAATAACAAAGCTCAGCTGTTTTTCGCCCTGCGGCACCGTTTCCGGCATTTCACCGGCACGCACCAGCGGGCGCAGAAGCGTTACCGTCAGCGAAGCCGCGCCTTCTTTATAAGCCTCGATAATGCCCATGCGCGGCGGCGCCATTTTTACCGGGCGCGTTGAGTAATCTCCGTTTTCCAGCACGGATGCTTTAATAACGGCTCTTGCCATTACCGCACCGTCATAAGTCGGGCCGTTGTATTCTGATAATGCCCTGATAAGTTTTAACATAGTTCACCACACCTTTACTTTTTAATTATAAGTTTTGCCGTTTTTATTGTCAACCTTTTATGTATTTATGGTTAACTTCATTTTTTCAGACTTTTGCGAATTTATTTTTTGCTGTTTATTTTACACTTTTCTGCTTGTAAATACAATGCAAACTGCTATAATATAGTTATTTTCTCTGTTTAAAAACTTTTAAAAATAAGGAGCACAATCATGTCCGCAGTAAAAAACGCCGAAGGCACGCAAAAACTTTCCGTTTTTAAAATGACCTGGCCAATTTTTATTGAAATACTTTTGCAGATGATGGTCGGCAATGTCGACCAGTTCATGCTCAGCCATTACTCGCAGCACTCTGTTGCCGCCGTAGGCAACGCCAACCAGATTATTAATATCGTTATCCTCGCTTTAAGCGTAATCAGCATGGCAGCTACCATTTTAATTGCCCAGCACCGCGGCGCAGGCAACCGCGAAAAAGTTGCCGAAGTCTGCACCGTTGCCCTGCTTGCCAATATGGTTTTCGGCGTTATCATCAGCGCGGCGCTGTTTATTTTTGACGGTTTCTTTTTAAGCCTCCTGGATGTACCGGCAGACATCTGGGCCGAAGCCTCGCTCTTTTTGCGCTACATAGGTCTTTTTATTGTAGTGCAGTCTGCCTATATCTCTTTTATTTCGTTCTTCCGCGGCTATTCCCTTTTAAAAATCACCATGATTACCTCCGTAGTGATGAACCTTATCAATATAGCGGGCAACTGTATTTTAATTCACGGCCTGGGGCCGATACCGTCACTCGGTGTTTTGGGCGTAACCATATCTACCAACACCAGCAAGGTACTGGGGCTGCTTTTAATTTTATACTTTTTCCGCAAATTTATTGATATCCGCCTTTCGTTTAAATACCTGCGCCCCTTCCCCAAAAACACGCTGTATAAAATTTTGTACCTGGGGCTGCCTTCCGGCGGCGAATCGCTTTCCTATCAGATTTCGCAGATGGTTATTATGCGCTTTGTTAACGTAATGGGTATTGTGGTTATTACCACCAAAATTTACGCCTACATTATTGCCATGTTTTCCTACATCTATTCGCAGGCGCTTGCCATGGCAACGCAGATTATCGTCGGCTTTTTAATCGGTGCGAGTGATTTGGACGCCGTTGAACAGCGCGTATGGAAAACCATCCGCATTGCCGTTACCATTAGTACAACGGTAACGCTACTTTTATTTTTTAACAGCGACAGTATTTACGGCATTTTTACCGATAACCCCGAAGTGCTGGAGCTTGGGCGGCACATCTTTTTAATAGAAGTGTTTTTGGAAGCCGGGCGTGCCGTGAACATGGTAATGGTTATGAGTTTGCAGGCGGCAGGCGATATTAAATGGCCGGTAACGACGGGGCTTGTTTCCATGTGGAGCGTGGCAACGCTTGGCGCATGGTTCTTTGGCCTGCACCTTGGCTGGGGCCTCGTGGGCGTATGGCTTGCCATGTGCCTTGATGAATGCCTGCGCGCGCTGGTATTTATTTACCGCTGGAAAAGCGAAGGCTGGCGCAAAAATAATTTGCTGGAGTGACATCTGCAAAGTTAACTGCATATACGCAAAAAGAGTTTGGCACAATGCCAAACTCTTTTTTATCAGCCGCACCTTTCCTGCTGCCTGCAATTTGCCACGCATAATAAAGCGGTATTATAATAAATATGTACATTATTTTAAGGAGGCTTTGTTATACATCACGTTTTGGGTTCAGCAGCCGGTGCTTGATGTTATTACCGCTTTTTTTGACAAATATTTAAAAAATTAACTGTTTTAAACGGCATGTTTCCCTGCATGCCGTTATGTTTTTCTGTATACAGAAATACTTACGCTGAAACCATTGCAATTAGTAACTTTTTTTAATAAAATAGGTACAGTGCTATCCGAAGGAGGGTATACTATGCAAAAAATTAAGTCTGTACTGGTTGCCAACCGCGGCGAAATCGCTATCCGCGTTTTCCGTGCCTGCAACGAACTCGGCATCCGCACAGTGGCAATTTATTCAAAAGAAGACACACTTTCACTGCACCGCAACAAAGCTGACGAAGCCTACCTTGTCGGCGAAGGCAAAGGCCCTATCGATGCTTACCTTGATATTGAAGACATAATCCGTATCGCGCATGAGCACGATGTAGACGCCATCCATCCAGGCTACGGCTTTTTAAGCGAAAACAGCGACCTTGCAAAACGCTGCGCCGAAGAAGGCATTATTTTTATCGGCCCGCGCCTTGAACACCTTATTATGTTCGGCGACAAAGTTAATGCGCGCGAACAGGCCAAGCTTGCCGGCATTCCGATGATTCCGGGCAGCGACGGCCCGATTGACAGCGTTGAAGACGTTTACCGTTTTGTGCAGGCGCACGGCTTCCCCGTTATGCTTAAAGCCGTTAACGGCGGCGGCGGGCGCGGCATGCGCATGGTAAACAGCAACGAAGATTTGGAAACCGTATACAACATGGCTAAATCCGAAGCTATGAAGGCTTTCGGCAGCGATGAAATTTACCTTGAAAAATACCTTGAAAGCCCGAAACATATCGAAGTTCAGATTTTGGGCGATACGCAGGGCAACATTGTGCATTTGTTCGAGCGCGACTGCTCCGTACAGCGCCGCCACCAGAAACTGGTGGAAATTGCCCCGGCCTTTTCGCTTAAACCCGAACTGCGCAAGGCAATCTGCGACGCAGCCGTTAAGCTGATGAAAAACGTTAATTACCTCAGCGCCGGTACGGTTGAATTCCTTGTTACCCCGGACGGCAACTTCTACTTTATTGAAGTTAACCCGCGTATTCAGGTTGAACATACCGTTACCGAAGAAATTACCGGTTTTGATATTGTGCAGACCCAGATTAAAATTGCCGAAGGCTATTCCCTGCACAGCCCGGAAATCGGCATTCCCGAACAGGACAAAATTACCAGCTTCGGCCATGCCATTCAGTGCCGTATTACCACCGAAGACCCTGCCAACAACTTTATGCCCGATACCGGCAAGCTGATTGCCTACCGCAGCGGCGGCGGCTTTGGCGTGCGTCTGGACGGCGGCAATGCTTTTACGGGCTCCGTTATTACCCCGTATTACGATTCGCTTTTGGTTAAGGCAACCACCCACGGCCTTACCCACGAAATTGCCATTACCAAAATGCTGCGCTGCTTAAAAGAATTCCGCATCCGCGGCGTTAAAACCAATATTCTGTTCCTTGAAAACGTACTGGCTCACCCCAGTTTTCTTGACGGCAGCTACAATACTTCGTTTGTTGATGAAAACACCGAACTTTTCATCTTCCCGAAAACGCTGGACCGCGGCACCAGGCTTTTGCACTACATTGCCGATGTAACCGTTAACGGCTACAACAATGTAGGCGTACAGCCCAAACCGGAATTTGCCCCGCTCAGCCTGCCCAAAGCGTTTAAAGGCACCCCTGCCGACGGCACCAAGCAGATTTTGGATTTGCAGGGTCCGGAAGGGCTTTCCAAATGGGTTATGGACCAGAAAGAAGTGCTGTTTACGGATACCACCTTCCGTGACGCGCACCAGTCGCTGCTTGCAACCCGCATGCGCACCAACGATATGCTGAAAGTTATCGGCACTACCTCAGCCAAGCTGCCTAACCTGTTCAGCTTTGAATGCTGGGGCGGCGCAACTTTTGACGTTGCCTACCGCTTCCTTGACGAAAGCCCGTGGAAACGCCTGCGCCAGTTCCGCGAAAAATGCCCGAACATTCTGTTCCAGATGCTGCTGCGCGGCGCCAATGCCGTTGGCTACACCAGCTATCCGGACAATGTTGTTAAAGAATTTATCCGCCTCAGCGCGAAAAACGGCGTTGATGTGTTCCGTGTATTCGACAGCCTTAACGGCATTGAAAACATGCGCCTTTCACTGGACGCTGTACGCGACGCAGGCAAATTTGCCGAGGCTGCATTATGCTACACCGGCGATATTTTAGACCCGCGCCGTGATAAATACGACCTTAAATATTATGTAACCATGGCGAAAGAACTGGAAAAAACCGGTGCCAACTCAATCTGCATTAAGGATATGGCAGGCCTCTTGAAGCCGGAAGCAGCTTACCAGCTTGTTTCTGCCCTTAAAGAAGCCGTTAACGTGCCTATCCACCTGCATACGCACGAAGGCAGCGGCAACAGCATTTACACTTATACCCGCGCTATCGATGCCGGCGTAGATATTGTCGACGTAGCCATGAGCGCTATGAGCGGCGGCACTTCCCAGCCGAGCGGCGCAAGCCTGTACTACGCACTTTCCGGCCATCCGCGCCAGCCGCACCTTGACATTAACGCACTTAACGAAATGTCCCGTTACTGGGAAAGCGTGCGTCCGTATTATAAAGCAATCGACAACACCGTTTCTTACCCCAACCCGGAAGTTTACATCCATGAAATGCCGGGCGGCCAGTACAGCAACCTGCAGCAACAGGCTAAAGCAGTAGGCCTAGGCGAACGCTGGGAAGACATTAAAGATATGTACCACCGCGTTTCCATGATGTTCGGCGATATTATTAAAGTAACGCCGTCTTCCAAAATGGTTGGCGATATGGCACTGTTTATGGTACAGAACGACCTTACCGAAGAAGACATTTACGCCAAAGGCGATTCGCTCAGCTTCCCGGCTTCTGTTGTAGAATTCTTTGAAGGCCGCCTGGGCGTACCGTATCAGGGCTTCCCGCAGAAATTGCAGCAAATTATTCTTAAAGGGCGCAAACCTATCGAAGGCCGCCCCGGTGCTGCACTGCCCCCGGCAGATTTTGAAAAAGTACGCGCCAGCCTTGCGGAAATGGGCGCGCCGACCAGCGACGAAGCTGTAAGCAGCTACTGCCTGTACCCGAAAGTATTCAGCGACTGGGCCGTACGCCATGCCGAATTCGGCGATGTTTCCGTACTTGATACGCCTACCTTCTTCTTTGGCATGAAAACCGGTGAAGAAATTAAAGTTGAAATCGAACAGGGCAAAATGCTCGTTATCAAACTTTTGCAGATAGGCGAAGCAAACGAAGATGGCATCCGTACCATCTTCTTCGAATTCAACGGCCTGCCGCGTGAAATTGATATTAAAGACAGAAATGTTAAATCTACCAACGTAACGCGCAAAAAAGCCGATAAAACCAACCCCGGCGAAATCGGCGCAACCCTTTCCGGTTCCGTTGTTAAACTGCTGGTTGAAAAAGGCCAGGCTGTCGAAAAAGGCACCCCGCTTATCGTAACCGAAGCAATGAAGATGGAAACCACCATCGCCGCACCTATCAGCGGCATCGTATCGCAAATCCATGTAGCGGCCGGCAGCCGTATCGAAAGCGGCGACTGCCTGATGGAAATTGAAATCAAGGCATAAAAAGTACGTTAAAACACCAAACCTCCCGTTTATACAAGCGGGAGGTTTTATTATTCTGCGTGATATTCATTTTTACGTTAATTTTATTTAAACGCCTGCTTAAAATATGATAAAATAATTTTTATAATTGCTTTAACAAAATAGCTTAAAAGTTGGTGAAACCATAAATGACCGAAACAAAACAGCGTTTTAACGAATACATGACCAAAAGAGAATTAAAGCGCCGTTTTTTAATAAACGATAAATTTATAAGCCGTTTCTTTCCTACACCGGTTAAAATAAGTACCTCCAAAAACAGCAATAAATTAAGGGACGCCTGGCCGGTTTCCGTTGTGGAAGAAATAATGCAAAGAAAGAAATTTCAGCATGACCATTATTCAACCAGAGGCAGCGAGCCCAACGCCAAAAAGCGCAAAACCGTGCGCAAAGCACTTATCCGTGCAAGCAGTATCAACACCCTGTTTGAATCCGTGCCAAACGCAGGCCGAAATTTTGTTCTTCACATCGGCCCTACCAACAGCGGTAAAACCTATCACGCCTTAAAGCGTTTTGCAAAAGCCGAAAACGGCATTTACCTGGCCCCACTGCGCCTGTTAGCGCTGGAGATTTTTGATACCTTAAATTATAACGGCGTCTTTTGTTCCCTGCTTACCGGCGAAGAACGTGAGGACATACCTTTTGCCAAGGTGCTGTCTTCCACTATTGAAACCTGCTGCTTTGACGTCCATTACGACGTTGCGGTTATTGACGAATGCCAGCTGATAGCAGACGAGCGGCGCGGGCAGCACTGGACAAAAGCCATTTTGCAGCTTAACGCTGATGAAATTCACCTGTGCCTTGCGCCGGAAGCCGCAGATTTAATTATCTCTCTTTTAAACTCCATCAATGCCAGTTATACCGTAAACTACTATGAGCGCCTTGCGCCGCTGAAATTCTCCGGAACTTTTAAAAATCTTGCTGATATCCAGCCCGGCGATGCCTTAATTGCATTCTCACGCAAAAAAGTGTTGGCAATAGCCGCCGCGCTGGAAGACATGGGCGTTAAAACCAGCGTAATTTACGGATGGCTGCCGCCTGCCGCACGACGCGAAGAAATACGCAGGTTTAACAGCGGCGAAAGCACCGTAGTTGTAGCAACGGACGCTATCGGCATGGGCGTTTCTCTGCCGATAAAGCGCATTATCTTCTGCGAAACGGACAAGTGGGATTACGGTGCCTACCGCCCGCTTTCGATTTACGAAATACGCCAGATTGCCGGACGTGCCGGCAGGTACGGCAAATTTGACGCGGGCGAAGTTTTAAGCATGACGCGCCCGGAACATATTCAATCGGCATTAGCCAAAGGCATAGTACCGCTGAAACGCATAACATTGCCCTTTCCGCAGGAGGTAATTACCGGCGGTGCAGATTTAAAAATATACCTTGAAGAATGGGAACGTTTGCTTTTAGATAAAACTTCCCGGCGTGAACGGATGACGGAAGCCCTTATTTTGCTGAAATTCCTCAAAAACGATGCTGCGGCATTTGCTACCGAAGACCTTTTTAAACTTATCCGCTGCCCCTTTAATACTTCCGACCAGCAGCTGATGAGCTATTGGCGCTCCTGCTGCCTGGCGATAAATAACGGCGAAGCCCTGCCGTTGCCGGAAGGCCGCTCCGACAATTTAACAGACTGCGAAGTGCAGTACCGCGCTTACGAAATACGTTACCGCCTGGCAAACACGTTTGGTTTTTTTGATGACTTTTTGGAGGAAAGACAGCGCTTGTGCATTAAAATCAATAACCTGCTGATAGGCGATAAAACAATCTTCATTGCCAGATGTAAAGAATGCGGCAAACGCCTGCCCGTAACTCACTCCGAAACGCTTTGCAATGATTGTTTAATAAAAGAAGCAAACAAAAAAGCAGCACTATAAACAACCAGCACCCAAAAAGTTATAAACTTTCAGGGTGCTGGTTTTAATTATTTATTCAATTTTTCACTCATCAACCTTATACCAGAACGGACGCAGGAAATGCAGGTAACATACTTCGCCGGTTTCCGGTCCCGGGTCGCGGCGCCCAATCTGCACACGCACTTCCTGGTCGCCTATTTTTACAAGGTAGTCGATAATTTCGCCAAGGAAGGCTTTACGCATTACAACACCGCGTACTGCGTTGATATCGTTTTCATTTGTGAACTTTATTTCAGTCGGGCGGCTGGCAAAGTTAAATACAGCTTCACCCTGCATGCGCGCCGGAACAACAAGCCCTTGCGGCAGCGGGCGGTTATCGCCCTTAATGCAGGCTGCGCCGTTCTGCCATACCACATCGGTAAAGCTCGACACGCCTATGAAGCTGAATACAAATTTATTTGCCGGATTGTTATATACGTCAAGCGGCGAATCAATCTGCTGCATTACGCCCAGCTTCATAACAAGAATGCGGTCAGAAAGCGCCATGGCTTCCGACTGGTCGTGCGTAACGTAAATAATGGAAAAACCGTATTTACGCTGCAAGTCTTTAATTTCAAAACGCATTTCCTCGCGCAGATGCGGGTCAAGGCTCGAAAGCGGTTCGTCAAGCAGCATAACGTCAGGGTTAATGGCAAGCGCACGCGCCAGCGCAACACGCTGTTTGCCGCCGCCGGAAAGGCTTGCCGGGCTTTCGTTGGCTGATTTTAAAAGGTTTGTTGCCGTAAGCGCGTCTTTGGTACGCTGCTCAATTTCTGCCGCAGGCAGTTTGCGCAGTCTCAGCGGAAAAGCAACATTTTCATAAACGCTCATATGCGGCCATACGGCAAAAGCCTGAAACACCATGCCGAAATTGCGGTTTTCGGGCGGTGTGTAATGATGCTTTTTAGGAGATGACAACAGACGGTCGCCAACCCATACTTCGCCGTCACTTAAATCCTCAAAGCCTGCCACCATACGCAGGGTAGTTGTTTTTCCGCAGCCGGAAGGACCAAGCATGGAGAAGCACTCGCCTTTGCCGATTTCAAGGTTCAGGTTATCTACGGCAGTAACATTGCCAAAGCGTTTTGTAACGTTAACTAAGCGTATATAAGACATGACGGTTACTCACTCACTTTCTTGGTAAAATGGTTAATCAGCATCTGCCCGCAGACGATGATGATAAGGGCGATACCTGCCAGCGCGGTACTCATAACGGTTTCGCCGTCCTCGTTAAGAGTATAAATGGCAACGCCGATAGTTCTTGTGGTAGGAGCATACAGCATAATAGATACGGTAAGTTCACGCAGTGCCGGCAGGAAGATTAAGAAGAACGCGCTAATCATACCCGGGCGAACCAGCGGAATAACAATATCTTTTAAGGACTGCCACATGGTAGCGCCGCAGGAACGCGATGCTTCCATCAAAGAATCGTGTACCTGTTCCAGCGCAGCACTGTTAGCCTTTAAGCTGAATGCCATGTAGCGGGCAATATAGGCAACGAGGATAATCCAAACCGTGTTATACAGGTTAATGCCGAATTTACCGCTCCATGCCAGAATAACGCCCAGTGCAATAACGGAGCCCGGTACGGAGAACGGCAGCATGCCGAGGAATTCCAGAATGCCTTTGCCGCGTACTTTCATCTTAACAATAACGTAAGAAATCATTACGCCTGCAAACATGGTAATAACTGCTGCTGCAAGGCCTAAAGTTACGCTGTTGAAGATAGCGTCTTTGGTTACTTCGTATTCAAACAGAATGTATTTGTAGTTATCAAGCGACAGGTTTTCCCAGGTAAGCGGCAAACCGTAAGTGCTTACGCCGCCAACAAGGAAGATAACCACGGTAGGCAGAAGGATGGTAAAGCCAATATAAGCCAGGCAGAAGAACAGCAGCGGATAACGCAGCCCGCGCAGTTTCAGTTCCATCGGGCGGAAGCTCTTGCCGCCGATAATCTGATAATGGCCGCGGCTCAAAACCTTCTGCTGTGCCCAGATGATAAGCGCAGCCGTTACAACAAGCACCGTTGCAAGTACCGTACCGGTACGGATAGAATCGAAGCTGCCGCCGCTCTGGTGAATCTTTTCATAAATAAGCGTCGGGATGTTGTAAATGCCCTGCTCAATGCCAAGTACCGCAACCGTGCCGAAATGTGCCATGGAGTACAGCATAATCAGCAGCGCGCCCGACATAATGGAAGGCAGCACCAGCGGAATGGTAATTTTGCGGGTAATGGTAAACAGTCCCGCACCGGAGATACGCGCCGATTCTTCAAGAGTCGGGTCCATACGCTCCAGAGCGCCGCAAACCTGAATAAATACAAACGGGAACAGGTACATAACCTCTACCAGGCTGATGCCCCAATAGCTGTAAATATCAAATACCGGCTCCGAAAGCCCGAAGGTTTCCATAAAAAAGGTATTGATATAGCCGGAGTTCGGCGAAAGCAGCATTTTCCATGCCAGCGCGCCAATAAAACTCGGCAGCATGAACGGCACAAGGAAAAGGCTCTTCATAAAGGTTTTGTACGGCAAATCGGTACGGGTAACCAGCCAGGCAAAAAACGTACCTACAATCGTACTGCCAATCGTCGTCATGCTGGCGATAATCAAGGAGTTCTTTAACGCCTGGAAGGTTTCAGGCTCGGTTAAAACATTATAAAAGTCACTGCTGTTAAAGCTGCCGTCAACAAAGAAGGCATTAAATAAAATTAAAAGTACGGGCCAGGCAACAAAAATTACCAGAACGGCAATAGAAATTAAAAGAATTATCTGAGCAACGCCAAAGCCGGAGTCTTTTTTAATTGTATTCATAATTCTTCCACCTCCTTAAGCTGTTCTGCATCAAACCAGTGCAGGGCACGGAAATTAACCACACATTCCTCGCCCTCGTTAAACATCAGGCCTTCGGAAATAGCTTCGTGCGTAACAATTTCGGTACGCAGGGTCTCACCGTCTATTTCAATCATATAGTCCATTGTTGCACCAAGGAAGTTGGCACGTTTAATAACGCCCTTCAGCCCTTCGCCGCCGCGCGAAACAATAACGTCTGACGGGCGGAAGGCGGCAACCCATTTCTGCACGCTGCCCTGCGGCGCTTCCCACGGAATCTGCTGGCTGCCGCTGCCGACAAGGAATTTGCCGTTTTCGGCACGCACACCGAGGAAATTGGCAATGCCCATAAATTTAAAAATAAACAAATCGGCAGGCTTTTCAAAAATTTCATACGGCGTGCCAATCTGGCGGATATTGCCCTCATTATCCATAATGGCAATGCGGTCGCTGATTGCCAGCGCAACCTCCTGGTCATGCGTTACATACATAACCGTAATGCCAAACTGCTGCTGCAGGTTTTTAATTTCAAAACGCATTTCCTCACGCAGGTTGGCGTCAAGGTTAGACAGCGGCTCGTCCAGAAGCATAACCGCAGGGTCTGCCACAAGCGCACGCGCCAGTGCAACACGCTGCTGCTGGCCGCCGGAAAGCTCCGAAGGCAGGCGCTTATCCAGCCCTTTCATGCCTACAATGTCAATCATTTTCATTACTAATTTATCAATTTCTTCTTTCGGGCGTTTTTCCATTTTCAGCGGATAGGCAATATTGTCGTAAACCGTCATGTGCGGCCACACCGCATAATCCTGAAACACAATGCCCAGGCCGCGCCTTTCGGGCGGGATATATTCACCGCTTGCATTATCGGAAACAACAGTATTATCAATGATAATCCTGCCGTCATCCGGAACCTCATGCCCGGCAATCATCCTTATGAGGACGGTTTTGCCGCAGCCGGAAGGGCCGAGCAGGGTAAAGCATTCGCCCTTTTGTATGCCAAGGTCGAGGCCTTTATGCACCTGATGCTTGCCATAGGCTTTATAAACACCCTCCACCTTAATGATTTCTTCCATAAGGCAACCTCCTGTAAATTATATTAATACTGCAATGGCGGCAGAACGGGAACACCCATTCCGCCGCCATATCAAAAGACCAGTTTAAGTATTCTGTTTATACAAAAAACTACTGTTTAATCTGCATAATGTCAGAGAATTTCTTAATTGTATCTTCTTTGGTTTTGATAGCTTCGATATAATCAATCTTGATGGATTTTTCCAAAGCATCTTTCGGAGCGGGCAGATTGAATTTAGCAGGAACTTCAACATCCTCGCGTACAGGAATGGTGCCTTGCTGTGCTACAAGAGTCTGCGCTTCCTTGCCAAGCAGATAGTCTACAAATTTTTTGGCTGCATCAGTTTTTGCGCTGTCTTTAAAGATAGCAACCGGGCTCGGAACTACAAGCAGTTCGGGCGGATAGCAAAGCTGCAGATGAGCGCCTTTTTCGATTTTAGCGTTGGTAATATAGTCAACTGCCAGTGCTGCGCCAAGTTCGCCGGAAGCAGTATCGTCGATAACCTGGCCGGAGCCTTTGCCGATGCGGCCGCCGTTGGCTTTGATGTCTTCAAAGAATTTCCAGCCAAACTGTTTTTCCAAAAGGGCAACGCTCATGTAAGAGGTACCGGAAAGAGCAGGGTTGGCAATACCGAATTTGCCGTTAAATTCGGGTTTCAGCAAATCAGACCACTGAGTGGGAGGAGTTTTGATTTTGTCGGTGTTGATAACAATGCCAAGAGTACC
>OKSB01001574.1_pt1 | contig 22252 bp, 19 predicted proteins | sample 1601171 | NCBI WGS metagenome assembly OKSB01 (sample SAMEA3541496, study PRJEB24748) | human gut metagenome | biome: human gut; feature: human-associated habitat; material: faeces | place: China | collected 2012 | reverse complement strand
TACTTTTTTCAAATTCAGTTATTTCGCCGTCAGATTTGATAATAGCCATAGTCTTTTCGCCTGTTTCGATAACAGCTATACCATTATTAAAGTACAAATCATTTAGGTCAGCGTCATTGCATTTCCATTCTTTTCCTGTTTTTGCAAAATACACTGTTTTTTCATCATTATCGTGTATACAAAACACTCCCTCTCCGCTATATCCAACAGAGGCTTTTTCGCTTGACACAGATTTGTAAGTATATACAATTTCGCCGTTTGGATTATACATATCATACTTATAATAAGCGTCATTAAAATCAGCCACACTGGTTTCAACAACCGTATATCCGTACCCATAGGCAGTTACATTGGAATATGTTCCATATACTTTACCGTTTTTACCAACAACCGTACAAGTGGTATTACTATCTGTATTTTTCAATCCGCTGTATCCGTTTTCAAAAATTGTAGCTTCTGAAAAACTCTCAGCAGGACACCTAAAAAGCATTTTTCCGTTATTATCAATGCAACCGTAATAATCCTGACCGTCAGTATATTTAACCCAAGCAAGGTCTTCATTGAAATTAAAGCCGGAATTATTTGTATTTATTGGCACATATGTTTTTGGTGAGCCGCAGGCGCATAACATAAAGGTCATAACCAAAGACAAAAATAACGCTGTTAATCCTTTTTTCATAAAAATCCACTCCTCATTAATTAAATTATGTAACAATCTGTTACATAAATATTGTAACAGATTGTTACAATAGTGTCAATAACCAAATGCAAACAGGGATTGATATTTTGATGAAAATGGTCGGACTTCATGCCATAAGAAAGAAAAAGGGATACAGCCAGCTTAAAGTCGCTATGGATTTGAGCATAAGCCGTGAGGCTATCTCTTATTACGAAAACGGTCTGCGTTGCCCAAACCTCGAAATGCTCGTAAAACTGTCCGATTATTTCAATGTTTCAATTGACTACCTTATTACAGGAAAAAATTTCGGCGAATAGTCAAACAAATTATTTTGCAGAATAAATCACCGCTCGGCTCAAAATGTCAAATTTCACAAAAATGTGTTGACAAATCGACTGAACGGTGATATAATCTATCTTGCGTTGAAATTTATGAGTAAGTTTGCAAAACCGACCTTCGTAATTTCATCGGTTAAAATTAATATAGGGGTATAGCTCAGTTGGTAGAGCAGCGGTCTCCAAAACCGCGTGCCGAGGGTTCAAGTCCTTCTGCCCCTGCCAAGGTATGATGTCTCAAAAATGGCTTAGATAAGCCGTTTTTGAGACTTTTTCTTTTTGCAGAAATTTTCTCTGTCGGCAACTTTTTTCGGATTTTCTAAAAATTTAAATTGTGATTTTAAACTTGAAAATTAACGGCACAAGATATCAGTAATCATCAGGATTTTCGCACCTTTTTAACCGCAAAATCTGTTCTAAAAATACAGTAAATTTTCCGGAAAATGAAAATTTATTCACGGAATTACAAATCAATTTTCAGCTTTGTATCAAGAGTGCGTGAAATGTTCAGTTTGCTTGTTTTATCAACATGAGCATAAAAGTTCAAGAACTGTTTGCCTGAGTGTGTCAATCTCTTTTATCCTAAAGGCATATTTTGGATGGAGCTTGATAATTTCGCAGGTATCGAGTCCGTTTTCGATTTCTTCAATCAGAGCAGACATATCGGGAGAATTTTCATCAACAGGCTTTGGAACATCACCAACCTCTTCAAAAGTATCAATAAGATTCGTCTGTTCCTTATCAGAACCCTGCCACTTGCCCTCCTTGCGGAGATAGTCACGATTTTCCATTACACTGCCGTTAGCTTTATCAATATGTGCAACAGGGAATCTGTTCTTCAATGTTGAAAAGCGAATCGGCGATTTTGAGTAAATGAAAATGTGCATATGCTTTGTGCCTATGGTTGCAATTTCATCCACAAAAAACTGTTTTAACTTGCTATTGCAATTTGCAAAAAAATTTTATTTTCGTCCGATGTTCCAAACTGTCCACTATATTATACCAAAGAACGCTGTCCCTCTATCTCCCCTTTGGATATAAAAAAGCAACTTGCAGAACAGAATTCCACAAGCTGTTTCTTTTAATTTAATATTCATCAGAGAGCCAAAACTTTTCACTTAGCAGATTGACTGCCGAATTTGTATAAGTTTATCAATATTCATCAGAGAGCCAAAACATAGGTCGCCTTGTTCCGCCGTCCTTGTTCGTATAAGTTTATCAATATTCATCAGAGAGCCAAAACAATCTTGTACCTCTTGCTGTAGCCTGTGTGGTATAAGTTTATCAATATTCATCAGAGAACCAAAACAAAGAGATTCTGATAAGTATCACTCCGCGGGTATAAGTTTATCAATATTCATCAGAGAGCCAAAACGCTCGACTGGTCCTCGAACAGAGCGGAATCGTATAAGTTTATCAATATTCATCAGAGAGCCAAAACTACAGCCTGTGACAAGGTCTGATTCTGCTTGTATAAGTTTATCAATATTCATCAGAGAGCCAAAACCGCTGAACAACTTCGATTGCTTTTTCGGGAGTATAAGTTTATCAATATTCATCAGAGAGCCAAAACCACTACATCTTGTAGAATGTAGGCGGTTTTGACAACTCAAACACAAGTACATTATAATTCAATGATATCTCTTTTGTCAAGATAGTTTTCCTCTGCATACTTTTCTCCTATCAAAATTTCCATAGAATCATACTGACGATCAGTTATTATCAGCAATCGTACCGAACCCGATGGGGGCAAAATACTTTTAACTATTTTTGAATACTTTTTTGCATCATCATTATTTCTGACAGTTCTCGCATATACAGAAAACTGCACCATGATAAAACCTGATTTAATCAGATTTTTTCTAAATTGCGAATATTGCTTTCTTTTCTCTGATTGCAAAATAATTTGGTTTGGCAAATCAATCAAGCTCTTGCGATTGCTATGTGTAAGTGTTTCAAAAAGTGTATCACAATTTTCAAATGCAACAAAATATTTTCGTGCCGCAACCGCCTCTCGGTTTGTTGTATCCCCGGGCTTCACGCTTTTGGATAACGCATCAATTTCATCACATTTTTCTTTGTTAATTTCACGGTATTTCAAGCATAAATACCGGTTGTGTATTTTTCTTTCAATAATTCCACAATTTCTGCCACAATAAATTTTTAAATTCATATGTCATATCAATTTGCTTCTTTATTACATTAAATGGTCTGTAATGAGTGTTAATTGGTAATGTTGCAGACACCGGAAGATGTTTTTCATCGCAAAGTATTATATGTGCACCTGCCTGCGTAAGTGTGGTCAACACACTTACGCTAAGCATTGCTACACGATTTTCTATTACAAGTGAGTATATGTCTGAAACCGGAACCCTACTTTCGCCTTCTGCACTTGATACTATAAGCCAGTTGTCCTTTATGTTCAATTTTTCTCCGGAAGCAACGATAACGGTTCGCCATATTTCTTTACCTCCCCAAGCTTTTTACCAAGTATGTCTATTTCAAATTTCTTTACTGTATCCTTTTTAGTTATTGAACACACCTCATTTTCCTTCATATTGTTAAGTTTTCGTCTCGTATTTCCTTTTGACATATACAGTTCATTTCTTGAACTGTTCTTTAATGAAAAGTAGTATCCACAACAAATTTTATTTTTCTTTGTAATTTCGATGTAGTCGCCATAAAAAAGGTACATTTCGTGCATAGCATAATCATCAGGATATCTATAATCAGAACGAAGATACAAATGATTATTTCTTTTTAATAAGTCGGTATATTTAATGAAATTTAGGTTTGTTTCATCATTACAAGTTCTATATACATCTACACAATAAAAGCGTGAATCATTTAACACCGTACTATTATTCTCACCAATAGTTTTGACACTGTTTTTTCCTGAAATTGCATCTTTCTTTTTTATGAAACCATCCTTAACCATCTGACCTGAATATTTTCTTTCAGGCTTAATTGATACAATCGGCATCTCAATTGAGTCTGCAAATTGGTGATCATATATTTTGTACAAATCATTTCTAAATATTTGATCAAGAGTATCTTCACCTACTTTAGTATCATAGTTAAAGAAATATTTCATTAACTCGTAATCACGGACACGGTATTCAACTTCAAAACGAATATTTTTCAGTAATGACGGTGTTTCCTTAACCTTTTCAAGTAATTTTCTTGAAACAGCGGGAGACATTCCATAATATTTCATTAAGGTATCAACACAATTGTCAAGACTTTTTCTATACTCCTCTGTTTTAATTTTACCTGCAGAATAGTATATATCTCTAAGCTTGTGGTTTTCGGCAGCTATAATAACATAGGCCGGTAAACAGTTTGCTATTACTATTGCGTCAACTGCATGATCAAAATATGTTATCTTCTTCAGTTCGCCTTTATCATATCTTCCCCATGTTTCTTTGTTGAGCCACTGTCTGCGAAGAGATGATGTTATTGCACCCTTGACTGCATAAACTACCGGTCTCTTATCGTCACCCTTTTCCCTTGCAAAGTAGAGATTATCATTAAAATACTTAACCAAAAATTTTGCAATATATCGTGTATCGTTAAGATTTCTTGTTTTCCAATCGCCGAGAATTTTTTCAGCATCTTCGCCTACAAGAGATTCAAGCATAAAATACCTATACTTTTTCTCGGTGATTTTATTGTCTTTAAACAACTTATTGACACGCTGTTTGAACTCTTTTTCCTTTTCAGCAGATAGATACATCAACGGAGTTCTTGCTCCTTTTTTCTGATTTTCTCTTGCAAGAACAAGAGCTTTATTGTTTAGTGTATCATCAAGAATTCTCGAAAATGGGACAATATGATCGATTTCATATTGTTTTCCTTTATTCAATATTGCTTCTTTCTTATTTGTTATTTCTTCATTTGAATACATACATCTCCAACCCTGGAGTTCTCCAAGAAGATATCTTTCAATGTACTGTGGCCTAATTTCTCTTTCATCAAGACCTGTAATCAATGATATTTGTTTTATTGCATTTTTTCGTTCCTTTTCATTTTTATTTTGTTGAGTGGATATTTTTTGACGAGTATCAAAACTCTTATTGAGTTCACTTGCGATTTCAATATTCATTGCATTTGGTGCGCCATATTTTTGAACAATTGCATTAACCACTTTTCTTGTTTCATTGATAGCTCTAAACACCACAGGATTTTGTGCATACTCACTATTATTATCAAAAGGTTTTAATTTTAACAATTTTTCTGTTTTTATACTTGCTGAAAACTCATCTTGTTGTACATTCGCCTGAAATTCACCTACTAATGTTCCATCAAAAAAGGCATTGATTGCATCAATCATATATTTATCTGAAACTTTTGCTGTTCCTGAAAAATTTTGTTTAGAGAGCTTTTTTATCAGTTCATCTTTTCCTTTTAGTTCATCAATTTTGTTTAAAGCATCAATTCTTCTTTTGGGAGTTATATTGAAAGATATTGTATCACCTACCCTGTTAAGCAAAGAATTTTGATCTGTATATTCCTCCGATATCAATTTATCCCAATCGAAACCGTATGATTCAAAAATTGGCTTCACAGCTTTGAGGTATTTAATACAATCTGCAATATTTTCATTTTTAGCAGTCTTAGTATTAAGAATTACAATGTTAAATTCTTTTGCGAGTTCATTGATTTTTGTTTTCGTAATGCTACCGCTTTGTAAGGACTGATTCACGATATTTCTCATCAAATCCCGAGGTAGTTTTACTACTTCGCCTGTGTTTTTCTCAACATATTTATATTGAGAAAGTTTGTTTGCCAAAGCAAATAAATCTCCTATTACCGTATAACGGTGTCCTCTTTTCTCATTCTTATAGTAGGGGCAATTGCCTATTGAATCAACAAAGCCCTTATATGGTCTGTTTTCATCGTCAGTATTTCCGGGTCCATCTTCGAAATCTCTCCTTGAAAATATTATATCAAATATTTTATCTATACTTTCATCTGTAAGTTGAGAGTAGAATTCTTTCTGTTTGCCTAAAATTTTTCTTACCTCATCTTCAAACATTTCGGTAGGAAACAGTATGTCATTTTCACTTATTTTGCCACCTGATTCTTTCTTTCCCTTTTCATCTTTTTCTTTTATATTTCTATACTTGTATCTTCCGGAAATTTTATCAGAAAAATGTTCAGAATCCTTCATTATAGCTTCTGCAATTGAGCGATAACCACCATTTTTTATAACATCTGCAGTATTCGTTAATGCCTTGTAGATATCTTTTTCTTCTTCTTTGGCTTTTTTATCTTTTGCGTTATTATTTTCATCACTCAACTCGTAAAAAGCTTTATATCCGCGACGCTTTGCTATATGCAACAATGCCGCAGTAAGTTCAACAGGAGTCACCTTTTCATCGAGGGCACGAACCCGTATATCTATAATATCATGATTGTTTTTAGCAAAGAACTCGGAAAGTTCCGCCCTACTTACAAATTCAATATTTTCAAGATAGTTCTTCAATCGTTCCTTTCGATGATTCCTTCTCCTAATTCTTCTTCGCATACCTCTGTATTTTCTTCTTCTTTGACTTTTTCGTATATTTTTATTACTTTCAATGATCTCTCCGGATTCAAATATGCGGACACCAAAATCCTCCAATCGTTTGCAATCATCGTCATTTCTTACAACAGCCCAGCCCACTGAACCGATTCCGATATCAAGTCCAATTATATATTTCATAATTCTCACCCTTCTATTGACAAATATATTTTTCAATATTATAATTAAATCAGAACTTAGAAATTTGATGTATAGGTTTATCAATATTCATCAAAACAAACACAATAAACCATTTTTTATAAGTTTATCAATATTCATCAGAGTTCTAAGATAAGGCAATATGCCGTAGGGTAGTGGAAACCCCTTTGCACCACATACTAAAGACAACCTTAGGGTTGTCTTTTTTATTGTCTTCTCGTCTCTTATTTTATCATATATCACATTTTATTACAACATATTCAGCGATTTATAGTAAATTTATTATAATGCAAAGCATTGTCCCATTGTCAGTACTATGGACCGATTAAAGCAAAAAAGCTGAGGATATGAAAATTATCCTCAGCTTTTGTTGTTTTAGGGGTTATTTTTTCTGTGATTTTTTTGGGGTAATTTTGAACACAGCATAAAATGATTACATTTCCACCGCATTCTGCAAGGCGTCTTCGATATATTCGTAATTCGGATAACATTCGGCGTAGTTATCGGAACGGAAATCATGATACTGTAAACCCATTGCATCAATGGTTATGTCTGTAATTATGCCGTTTTCTTTGAATGTAATGTCAACACGATAAGTTTCGTATTTTTCATTGTCATACTCAAGAAAAATTGACTGCAAGCTCGTACAATTCATCGGCAAAATCGCAATCCGCCAACGGAATATTGTTCTCAACTGCCTCATTTATTTTTGCATACAAATCATCCGAAACCTCGAACTCAACAATCTCATACCAACATCTTTCAGAACTGTTGATACGCACATATGCTTTCTGTTTTGCTATGATAAAATCCTCCTGCATTTTTAAATTTATAAGTCTTTCAACCTGTTATCAACATTATACCAAAAGCCACTGTACCATTATCTACCCTTTGCTTGCAAAAAAAACAGCCCTGCAAATGGGTACAGGGCTGTAAAATTAAAGATTTATTCATTGCTTATCAGATTTAATCGTCTGTAGCTTTGAAATTTATTTTATTTTCGGTCGCAAAGGTGTGTGCATAGGAATCTGTCGGGGCGTGAATTGTTAGGTCTTTTGAGTCTTTGAAGGCAGATTTTCCTATGTAGGACACATTTTTGGTCAGGTAGATATCCTCAAGGGAGTAGGATTCTTTGAACGCATTATCGGCAATGAATCTTACCGTATCGGGAACGACTGTTTCCTTTGCACCACCGTAATTTATTGCGTCATCTGCAATTGAAATCACATCCAAGCCGTCAATATTTGCAGGAATTTCAAGCTTTTCCTCTGTCGACATTGTGTTATAGTTAGTTATTACGCACACGGGCTTGCCGTCATCATAGATAACATCATAATTATAATATTCGCCGTAATACGCACCGTTTCTGATTTTTGAATAATCGGTATTTTTAGCCTCCGGATTTTCAGGCTCGGTCGTATAGTTTTTATAATTGATTTTATTTTCAACCGCAAATTTTTCAGCATAAGAACCCTTTTCGGCATATATCGTAAGGTTGTCAATGCCGTCAAAAGCGGTTTTTGCAATCTTATTTACGGAGGGCGCAATATAAATTTCCGTTATATTTTTTGAATCCTTAAATGCGTCATCCTTGATTTCACAAATGCCGCTGGGGATAACAACTTTTTTCAGACAATCAAATTCGCTGAAAGCTTCCTTTTCAATAGCGGTTATTTTTGTATTTTCATCATATGAAGTAGGAATATACGCATCGTCCAAGCCGTAATATCCGCCCTGAAACAAGCCGACAGTGGCATAAAAATTTCCGTTTTTATCATCTTGAAATTGAATTAAAAACTGACCGTCGGCAGAAGGTTTTAGACTATATTTTTCATCAACAGCCATTTGTTCAAATCTGTTATTTACGATTGTCGCTCTGGCAAGGAAAGACAAGCCGAGCAAAGCGGCAACCGAGATGCAAAGAACAACGAAAAATTTATGAGTAAACAGTTTACTTTTCATGCAGCTCACCTTCCGTCATTTTCAAAACAACATCACAAACTTCTTCCAAATCCTCTTTGTGATGAGTTGTGATAACTACGAGCGCACCTCTTTCTTTTTCTTCTTTAAGAAGCTTGTAAATCAGCTGTACACCGTCATTATCAAGTGCATTTGTCGGTTCATCAAGCAGGATGATTTTCTGCTTTTCAAACACAGCCTGAGCAATATTCAGCCTCTGTTTCATACCAAGCGAAAACTTTTTCACCTTTAAATCGGACTTTAATCCCACACGCTCAAGCGCTGTTGTAATGTCCTCATCTGTGGCGGTTTTCTTGATTTTGCCGAGGATTTTCAGATTGTCAAAAGCATTGTACTGGGGCAACAGGTTCATATTTTCAATCACGATGCCTATGCTCGGAGGGAACGACATATCCTTGTGCAAAACCTTTCCGTCAATCACAACAGAGCCGCTGTCGGGAACAAGCAAGCCTGCAATTGCTCTCAAAAGCATAGTTTTGCCCGAACCGTTGTGTCCGTAAAGTCCGTAGATTTTGCCGTACTCAAAATTGTAACTTACATTATTTAAAATTGGTCTTGATTTGATACTTTTACAATAATTTTTTATTTCTACCATAATATCACCTCAAAAAATATCGGTTTTCTTAAATCTCAAATTCAGAATGAAAATGCACAAAGCATTTAACGCAACTATGAATAACAGGTATCCGTAGTAAATGCTCTCGCCCGACACAGCACCGTTCTGCATTCCGAACATCAAACTCGGGAAGAGAATCATTTTCCAAATCGGTGCGTCAACAAAATTCTGAACCAAATAGTACGCAATAAAGCAATAGATGAAAATTCCTATGTTCACAATGTGTGCAGGAATACTGATTTCAAGCAAAGACTGAATAACTATCAGCGAAAAAATTGTCAGAAAGTACATAATCAAAGATTTAAGAGTTCCGCTTTCAACGGGAGTCATACTTTCTCTTGCAACAAAAAAGATTATGAACTGGAACAAAACAATGCAAATCAATGCTATAAAATTGTTAAGACAACGCTTTAAAATCAGCACTGTTTTTGAATAATTGCGTACAATCAACATCTTGCCGTAGCCTTGTTTAAGGTTCTCAATTGAGCCGCTCGTAAAGAAGAGAATAAAACATACGGGCAGCAAAAGCAGCATAAATTTTGTAATTTCAAGACCGTAATCGCTTGGGGCTAAACCAATCATAAAGGCATTTTGAAAGTTCCCCTGAAATACACAACTGAACAATTGAGCAAGGCACGCAACAATTAGTATTATCGACAAAACAAGCTTACTTTTTAACATTACTCAAAACATCCTTTTTCTGATACAAAAAGTAGGAAGAGAAGATAAGCATAAACATCATAAGCAATGCTCTTAATATAATGCCCCACATATCCGACAGAACCATTTCGCCGTTCATAAGTTTTGACAACACTATGGCATCTCTGAACGGAAGCCACACCCTGCTTATCATAAAAGCTACATCTGCAAAAAACTCTGTAAAAATCAGAGATATGGTGATAATTGGAGCAACTTTCGGAGAAATGATTATTCCGAACGAGAGCATAACGAGTCCTGCTCTGAAATAAAACAAAAACAAAGTCAAAAGTTCAAGTGCCGAATATTGCAAAAAATTCGATTCTAAAATCAGGTTAGTGTCAAAGCAGATGAGTGCCGCAACTACGCTGACTGCTTCTATCAAAAACGAAAACAAAAAAGCAAATACCGCACAATCAGCAATTCTTCCTGTCACAAAAGAGGCTCTCGATTTCAGTCTTACAATGTAACTTACATTCTCATCGGTAAATATGTAAAACAAAAGCAGAACAAACACTACTATGAAAATGCAAACAACATTACCTGATGCAGTAAAATCTCCGTTACCTGCAACTCTGTAAAAAACACCTTTTGGGCTTAACTTCTCAGCATAATCCGAATTAAAATAATTATAAAATCGTAAATATGTGTATGTGCAAAGCAGAGTGAAAAACACTGCACAAAGCGGAAGTATGATTGCATACTTTTTTAATTTACACCTGATCATACTTAGTCACCTTAAAGAACGAAAACAGAACAGCAATCACATTTATGGCTAACACTAAAATAAGTCCGGGGAAATATTTTGACAGGGGATATTCGGTAAATGGTTGAAAAGCACCTCTGACCGACGATTCCATAATACACGGTATATACCACAATATGAAATCTAACGGATAAAGGATAAATCTGTTAGGAAATGCCATTGCAAGTGCCGTTGCACCGCTTCCCACAAAAGCACCAACAAATGAAAATAGGAAAATACAAAGCAGATTATAAAACATCGGGTGACTGAACTGCTCAGCCATACTTGGTATTACCTTTATAGATTCCTGGGCAATAAATAAAAATGTACCGCCTGAAAAAACGATATGCACCATAAGAAGATTAAGCAAAAGAGGGATTACAAGTATCAAAAATGAAACAGTAAAACTTTTAAGCATATTTAATGCAAAATATTTATTCTTACCTCTTTTGGTGACAAGAATATTTTTGTATCCTATTCTGTAATCTTCAATGCAATCATCCGCAACAATAATTGCCAAGAACAACGGTAAATACCCTGTCAACACGCCTTGAAGTCCTGTCGTCATAAAAGACCCCAAGAAAGCAGCCAATGCCGGAAAAGGAACAGCCGCTCCTTTGCTCACATCTATAAGAGCCTTCAATACATCTAAAATCGGAGCTGCAAAAATAAAAAGTATAACTCCTAATTTAAGTTTGTTATTAAATATTCGGGTAATATAATATGACATATTTTTCACCTCAATTTTTACTAAACACATTTTTTGATTTGAACAATTACAATGAATATGCCGATTTCTTAATTTATTTGCTATTTGTTTTAATCAACCAATTTCTTTTATATTCAAATTATACAAATGCAAAGTGACTGTAAAATGACTATAACCCTTTTACAAAATAAAACAGGAAAACAAAGTGACAATACGCATTTTGTTTTCCTGTTTAATTATTTAATATTTTATTGTATTATTAAAAGCTTCCGCACATCAGAGCATTTTCCAATTTTCCGCATCAAACACACCTTTGGTGGTTATTCTCAAGCTTGGGATAACGGGCAGACTCAGAAACGAGAGAGTCATAAACGGATCAATGCTTTTATCCGCACCGAGTTCATATGCAGATGACTTTGCATTTTCAAGCTTTTCGTTTACGGTTGTCAGCGGTTCATCGGACATCAAGCCTGCAATCGGGAGTTCGAGCAGAGCCTTGATTTTGCCGTTTTCAACAACTGCGATACCGCCCTTGCTGTCCTTGATTGCATTCACGGCAACGGCAATGTCATCATCATTACAGCCGACTGTGATAATGTTGTGCGAATCGTGGGCAACCGAGGTTGCGACTGCGCCCGATTTCAGCGAATAGCCTTTAACATAGCCGACACCGATATGGTTTGTGCCTTTGTGACGCTCAATGCAGGCAATTTTCAGAATATCGTTTTCCACATCAATTTTATCTGCTGTGCCGAGATTGCGTGTGAGCAATTCACCGCCGACAAGACCGATAAGCCCGAGTTTTCCGTCAACCTTGAAACTGCTCGGCGTTACGCTGTCAAGGTGGAAAGTGTCAAAGCATTTTTCGGCAAGCTTTTCATCAACTGTGGGAGCAGAAAAGTCCTTAACTTCGCCGTCAAAAACAAGCTTGCCACGCTTGAAAACAGTTTCAACATTGAAATCTTCAAGATTATCAACAACAACAATATCGGCAAGATAACCCGAAGCAATCGCACCTTTGTTATTGAGCAAAAAGTATCTTGCGGCATGGTGGGTTGCTGTTTTGAGGGCAACAATCGGATCTGCACCGTTTTTCAGCGCCTGTTTTACAATGTAGTCAATATGACCGCCGTAGAGCAAATCGTTTGGATGCTTATCATCTGTTGCAAACATACACCTTGAGTAATACTGCTGAGTCAAAAGCGGCATAAGCGCCTTGAGATTATGAGCGGCAGTACCCTCTCGTATCATAATAAACTGACCTTTTCTCAGCTTTTCAAGGGCATTTTCAAAGGTGGAACACTCATGGTCGGAATACACTCCTGCGGCAATGTATGCGTTGAGGTCATTGCCCGAAAGCTCAGGAGCGTGACCGTCAATTTTCTTGTGATGAGCCTGCGAGGTGACAATTTTTGAAAGCACATTTTTATCGCCGTTGATAACACCGACATAGTTCATCATCTCTGCAAGTCCGAGTACCTTTTTATTATCCAAGTACAAGTCAATATCCTTGCAGTCAAGCTCCGCACCGCTCTCGTCAATTTCTGTGGCAGGCACACATGACGGCATCATAAAATGAACATCAATCGGCAAATTTTGCGATGCCTGAATCATATATTCAACTCCGTCAATGCCCATTACATTTGTGATTTCGTGAGGGTCGGTTATGACTGTGGTTGTACCGTGGGCAACAACTGCCTTTGCAAATTCAGCAGGAGTCACCATTGAACTTTCAAGGTGAATATGTGCGTCGATAAAGCCGGGGAGAACGAGTTTTCCGCTGACATCAATCTCTGTTTTACCGTCATATTTTCCGACTCCCGCAATCAGTCCGTTTGCAACGGCTATGTCACCGCACAAAAATTCATTTGAAAACACATTAAGATACTTTGCGTTTTTTAAAACAAGGTCTGCCTTTTCCCTGCCTGCCGCAACCGCAATTATTCTCTGCTTTGCTGCAAGCTGTCTGTCTGTTTTCTGTCCGTATATTTCCTGCATAAAAGCACCGCCCTTCTTATATATATTTACAAGATTATAGCACTTTGCAAAAGCCATTTCCATAAGTATTTTTCACGAATATTCTTCGCAATTTTTTGCTAAATTGCATAAGATGTGTGCATATTTTCATCTGTCAGGCAATAATAATTTTAACAATTTATTGTGCTAATGTATTGAAATGCACAAACTGCGGTGATATAATTTATTTATAAGTATTGTTTTCGGAGGGATAAATTATGTCACACACATACAGCGAATTTTTACCGAGTTACAGCGTGGGAGTTGATTGCTACAAGGCGATTCCCGAAATTGTAAAGCCGTACGGCAAAAAGGCGGTTGCAGTCGGCGGTAAAACAGCTATGGAAAAATCAAAAAAGGCTTTGCTTGAAGGCATCAAAGGCTCTGACATTGAAATCATTGATTTTGTATGGTACGGCGGTGACTCCAGCTATGAAAATGTTGAAAAAATAAAGAACAATCCGTCTGTGCAAAAGGCTGATATGGTGTTCGGTATCGGAGGCGGACGAGCTGTTGACACGGCAAAAACCTATTGTGCTTTATATAACAAACCGTTGTTCACATTCCCGACAATTGCATCAAACTGTGCGTCATGCACCTCGCTTTCGGTAATGTACAATCCCGACGGTACTTTTAAGGAATATTCGTACCACAAAGCCCCTGCAATTCACACATTTATCAACACAAAAATTATTGCCGAATCACCCGAAAAGCTTATGTGGGCAGGAATCGGTGACGCACTTTCAAAGGAATATGAAGTAATTTTTGCGTGTCGTGAAAAGAATATGATTCACACACCGTTGCTTGGCAAGGCAATTGCCTCCGCAAGTACCGAACCACTTATAAGCTTTGGCAAAAAAGCTCTTGAGGACTGCAAAAACAATGTGCCGACAGAGGCAATTGAGCAGGTTGCGCTTGACATTATTATCACGGCGGGACTTGTTTCAAATTTTACCGTACACGAAAACAATCCGAATCCCGAGGAGGATTATTACTACAATTCATCGCTCGCACATTGTGTTTATTACGGTGCGTCACTCTTTCCGCAATGTGAACGGCAGCATCTGCACGGCGAAATTGTTTCATTCGGTGTGCTGTGTCTGCTGACATATGACGGACAATTTGAGGAACGAAACAGAATTTTTGAATTTAACCACAGTATCGGACTTCCTTGCACTCTCGGCGAAATTGCACTTACTCCGGATGATGTGCCTGCAATTGCTCACAAAGCCGCAAGCGTTGTTGAGTGGAAGTATGTCCCGGGTAATCCGACCGAGGACGCATTCATCAATGCAATTCTTGCAACCGATAAAGCCGGCAAGGAATTTTTGGCAGATAAATAATGAAGTTTAATTGTAACTGACTGCTACATTATTTCGGTAAATGTATCCCATTTATACAGTTTATTTTCATCATAAATTTTCTGTCATTACCTGCGGGCGGATGATATCCGCCCATACGGAATTGTGCGAACGGTTGCAATGTTAGGCTCGGGCATAATATGTCCTTTTTTATACCATACTATCTTCACGAACTGGGAACGGTGGCTCACCGTAAAACTAAGCCGCCCTCGGCAATGCATGCGCTGTCGAGGGCGGTTCGGTTTTACAAGGGGTTTCCTGAAGTTATCTTACTGAAATCAGTTGTTTTTAGGGGTTTTGCTGTTATAGATTTCTTTGTTAAGGCAATGTTCTTTTGCACAAACTATAACATTGGTAGCGGCATCACCGATAACATTAAGTGTGATAACAGCCATACCCGGGAGGTAGTTCATAGCAAGAATAAGCGAGTAGCCAATCATACAAAGATCTGAGTTCAAGCCAAGTCCCATCATTACAACATAAACCATTGTTGTACCTGCAACAGGGATTGCCGGAGTACCGACTGCTGTGCAGATTGAGAGGAATGCTGTAAGGCAAAGGGTTGCAGGAGTAATGTTGACGCCTGCGGCTGTGGCGATGAATGTAATGGCAATCATATGCATTGCGGTTGTACCGTTCATATTGATTGTCATACCTGTTGGAAGAACAAAGCTGCTGATTTCTTCGGAACAGCCGAGTTCGTTAATACAGGTTTCCTTATTAAGCGGAAGCGTTGCGGCAGACGAGTTTGTTGCTGCTGCAAACATACCGATTTTTGCCGCCTTTTTAAGGAAGATAAACGGATTAAGTCCTGTTGTAATGAAAATACCGATTGGGTAAATTGTGCAAACAAGAAGAAGGCTTACAACAATTGTTACAACAATCCACATCATTGTCGGTGAAATGTACTCAATTCCGTAAACGGCGAGTGCTCTTACGATCATACAGAAAATTGCGATAGGAGCAATCTTGTTGATAAGGAAGTTGAGGAACATCTGAACGATATCGTTGATGTTTTCAAAAACTTTCTTGAGCGGATCTGCTTTTTCGCCCATCTTTGTCATACAAAGACCAAAGATAATTGCGATAACAACAACGCAAAGAATTGTGTTGTTAGATGACATTGCGTTAATCATATTGCTCGGAACAGCGTTTACAATTGTTACGAGCGGATTGTAACCCTCCATTGTAACGATGTCCTGAGCCTGTTGTGCCGGAAGATTGACTGTGAACCAACCAAGACTCTTTGCAAGATAAGCTGCTGCGCCTGCAAGAGCTGCTGCTACGATATAGAAGCAAAGGTAGGACACAAATGTTTTACCTGCGATTCGACCGAGCTTTTTTGGGTTTGCAAGGCTGCAAAGTGCAAGTGTCAGCGAACAAAGGACGAGAGGAACAATCATCATCTGAAGTCCCTTCATAAACAGCTGACCTACGATGTAGAACAAGCCGAGTCCTTCGATATCTTTTGTTGCGGTGATATCCTGGAATAAAATTGCCTCAACAACTTTCCAGGCTCCTTCGCCGTCTGTTCCCATTACCGCACTTTTAATCAGCAGACATATAAAGCCGACTACAAAACCTGCGACAACGGCAATCATCATTTTCTTGACAATTGAAGCTTTCTTCTTCTCCTTTTGTTTTGTCATTTTTACATCTCCTTATCTGTGAATTTGGGTAACCCCTTTATTGCGGAACTGCCGAATAAACTGCCTCAAGGAATATTTGCACATCCTATCCTCATATTTAATCGGTGTGTCCTTAATGTGACGGGAACCGTCTCCGATTGGTCTCCCGTCTGCAAAAATAACCGTAATTAATAGAATTTCCATAGTGATATATAAAATAATTACTATGTTTAAAATTCAACTCAGATTTAACAATGCTATCCAATAATAACAAAAATAATTTCTATGCGTTCTCAAAACTGTTAAATCTGCTAAAGTTTTGACAGCGCAAAAGCTCCTGCCGTTTTTGATTAAAAAGAACAGGAGCTTTAATGGGTAAAATTATAAAAAGCACTGGCTCAAACTATGTACCGGACAAGGTAAATCAGTACATGAGTTTTATTTTCATCTGCTCACAAAACTCAAGCCATTCCTGTGACGGCTTTTCGTCGGTAATCAGATAATCGATCCTATCCCAATCCAAAAAATTGACAAACGCAGTATGGTTGAATTTTGAATGGTCTGCAAGTAATACCACACATTCGGCACGGCTTGCCATCTCAGACTTCAAATCAGCCTCACCTTCGGAAGAATCAGTTATGCCTCTTTCCATATCAAGCCCTTTGCATCCGAGGAGAACAAGGTCAACATTGTACTTTTTCATAGCCTCTTTTGCAGGTTTTCCGTAGAAAGAACGGGTTTTTTCATCATAAAGTCCACCGGTTGAAACCAGCTTCATTTTACAAGTGTCGAGTTCCTGAAAAATCTGTGCAGAAAAGGTAATTGCGGTAAGATTTTCATTGTCCTTAAAAAGCTTAACAGCCTCAAGAACAGTTGTGCTGTTATCAATCATCATCGTGTTCACACCGATAAATTTATCAACAAGCAGCTTAGCAATTTTCTTTTTGCCCTCAAGGTTAATTCCCTTGCGTTTAAAGAAATGCACTCTGTCATTCTGAGGAGTTGTGTTAAGAACAGCTCCGCCGAAAGTTCTGGTAATGATACCGTCATTCTTCAGCTTTTCAAGATCACGCCTGATAGTTTCTTCGGTTACATTATATATTCTGCTTAAATCCGAGACGAAAACCTCGCCTTCGGTTTCAACCTTTTGTCTGATTTCGTCAATTCTCTTTGCCATAAACATTTCCCTCAACTTTTATTACATACTAACATAATTATCAACAAAAGTAAAGGGAATTCGACTGTTTTTACAATAATTTTAACAATCGGGAGCGGATTCCTTCACCCTATACACAAAGGTGTATTAAGCAACCCTTAATTATTTGTCGATAGCTTCAACCATATCACGCATCATTGCAACATCAGCGGAATCAAGTTCAAGCTCGGCTGACTTAACATTCTCGGCAATCTGATCTACAGTAGTAGAACCGCTGAGAAGGTTGATGAAGTCGCCCTGAGCAAGAATCCATGCAAGAGCAAGGTTAGCAATTGTACAGTTATATTTTTCACAAAGAGGCTTCCACTGATCCATAACATCCATAGCCTTCTGCATATTTTCGGGCTGGAACCATTTCTTTGGAATCTGTGCGCCTACAGGCTTGTAATCTCTTGGAAATGTACCCGAGAGAAGTCCCATTTCAAGCGGTGAATAAGCCTGAATTGTAACACCGTTTTCACGACAGCAAGGAATGATTTCGTCCTCAATGCCACGGTCAAGGATTGAATACTTAGCCTGAACGATATCAAGCTCACCCCACTTGAGGTACTCCTGAATCTGCTTGATATCTACATTTGCTGCACCGATAGCCTTGATTTTGCCCTGAGCCTTGAGATCGTTGAGAACCTCCATAGTCTTCTGAATCGGAACATAATACTCGCTGCCCTCGATTGACTGCCAGTGTGTCATATATACATCAACATAGTCTGTGCCCATTCTCTTGAGTGATTCTTCAATTTCTCTCTTGATTGAAGCACTGTTGAGGTTCTTATAAAGCTGAATGCCGTTAACCTTGTTGAAAAGGTCGCCCTTCATCTCCTGATCCCATGTAACACCGCACTTTGTGATAATTACAACATCTTCACGGTTCATGCCCTCAAGAGCCTTGCCGAGGATTTTCTCGCTGTTGCCAAAGTTGTAACCGGGAGCTGTGTCGATAAGGTTTACACCGAGCTTCGGAGCTTCACGGATTGTATCTACAACAACCTGAAGGTCGTGGTCGCCGCCCCATGCCGAGCCGCCGCCGATTGACCAGGTGCCGAGTCCCATTCTTGAAATATCAATGCCTGTTTTGCCAAGCTTCATCGTCTTCATTTTGCATCTGACCTTTCTTTAATAATATATTGGTGGGGGGTTGCCCTGCATTCTTACGAACACAGGGCTTAATGTCACAGATTTATTACTATTACAGGATATAATCTTTTTTATACTTTTCAAGCATTTCTTCAACCATTTCTTTGTTCCGAACGCCTGTTGTTGCACCGACATACTGAACCGAAATAGCCGCTGTGCAGTTAGCATAGATACCGCAGTCACGGATATCCTTGCCCTGAAGAAGTGCCGAAATAAAGCCTGACGCAAAGTTGTCGCCTGCACCGATTGTGTCGATTGCGGTTACACCCTTGCAGGCAGGAACAATCATTGCTCCTGCGGCATTGCGGATGTAGCATCCACGCTTGCCTATCTTCATGATTACATTCTTAACGCCGCATTCAAAGAGCTTGTCCGCAACCTTTGATTCTTCGGTTTCGCCTGTCATAAGGCAAGCCTCGTCAAAGTTCGGGAAGAAGTAATCCACATAGCTTAATGCTTCTCTGATATCGTCAAGAGTTTCACCGAGTCGTGGCTTTATCATATCGGCGGTAATTGTCATACCTGCCGCCTTTGCCTCTTTGAAAATCTTTACAAGCGTCTTGCCGTCAAGAAGAGGACAGTTAAAGATACTTGCGAGGGAAAGGATTTTTGCCTGCTTCATTTTTTCAAAGTCAACATGCTCAATGTTTTCTTTCCACAAGCTGCCATTGCGGTTTGTAACAAAGGTTCTTTCACCGTCATCGGTTACAAGACCAATGTTCATTGAGGTGTCGATTGTCGGATCAATCTTGATGCCTTCAACATCTATGTTGTCCTTCTCGCAGGAGCGAAGGATAAACTGACCTGCAGCGTCATCACCGATACAAGCGATAATGCCTGTTTTAAAGCCTAAACGGCTGATGATTGTTGCCTCGTTCATTGCGTCACCGCCGACAGACATTGCGATTCTGTCAACCGGATATGACTCGATATCAAAAATATCTCTTGATACCGGACGGAGAGGAATGTCAACTACCGCTGCGCCAAGACAGATAACATCAAGTTTTTTCTCTGTATTACTCATATTACTCATCTGCTCTGCCGTCATCGCCAAAGAGCTTAATCTTGTACATTGCACGCTCTTTAACAGCCTTTCTTACTTCACGCTCAACAGCAAGGAACGGCTCGTCCTTGTGAGCATTTATAGCTTCCATAGCAGCCTGGCAAAGCTCTGTGTGAATGTTGATTTTAGCGATACCGAGTGAGATAGCCTTTTTAATGTCCTCATCACCGATACCCGATGCACCGTGGAGTACGAGCGGAACATCTACTTCTTTGGCAACTGCCTCGAGTACATCGAAGGCAAGCTTTGGCTCTGAAGAATATACGCCGTGAACATTACCTATTGCAACTGCAAGTGAGTCACAGCCTGTTCTCTCAACAAATTCCTTAGCCTTTGAAGGATCTGTGTACTGATACTCTGAAAGTGCCTCTTCATATACTGTTTCGTTACCTACATGACCAAGCTCAGCCTCAACAGGAATGTTGTAAGCGTGGAAGTAGTCAACGCATCTCTTGATTTCAGCAACATTTTCTTCATAAGGAAGAGCTGATGCGTCACGCATTACCGAATTCATGCAGTGATTAACAGCGTTCTGAAGAATTGTCATGTTTCTGCCGTGATCCCAATGCTCAATTACAGGAACAGTAGCCTTCTTTGCCATTGAATCCATCATGTAGCAGAAGTCTTCAAAAGAAGTGTTGCCTGTGAAACCTGTACCGAATGAAATAATGATTGGAGCACGGAGCTCTTCGGCTGCGTCAATAACACCCATGAGCATTTCTGCATTCCATACATTGAAGTGAGGAATAGCGTAGTGTCCCTCTGTTGCCTTCTTTTCCCAATATCTGATATCTGATAACATTTTAATCACCTTTCCTTATGAAAATTTTTAATAAATCTGTGTATATCAGTCGGCTACCTTGATAACGCCCTTAACCATATTGGCTTTCTTTTCGGGGTCGATAGCGTCCATAAATGCCTGCTGAACATCTTTGTAATCATAGATGTTTGTAACCATATCCTTAACATTGAACTTACCGCTTGCAATAGCCTCGATTGTCTGCGGGAAGTTGTTGCAGTAACGGAATGATGTCTGAATCATAACCTCACGGTTAATCTTGAGGAAGTCAATCGGAACAGGCTTTGACTGTGTGCCGACCATCATAATCTTACCGCCTCTTGCAACAATCTGAACAGCCTGCTGAGCTGTGAATACAGAACCTGCTGCCTCGAATACAAGTTCACAACCGTGATCGCCGAAATATTCGGGTGAACGGAGAAGTGCAACCGTATCCTGCTCCTTGCCGTTGATAACTCTGCTTGCACCAAGCTTTAATGCAAGGTCAAGACGATTCTGCATAATATCAACAACAGTGATGTCTGTTGCACCGAGGCTCTTACAAGCCTGAAGTACCATAAGACCGATTGTACCGCCGCCGAGGATAACAATACTCTTACCAAGCTGTGCGCCGCCGAGGATTGCTGCGTGCATACCGACTGCTGCCGGCTCAACGAGAGCTGCTTCCATTGTTGTCATACCCTCGGGAATGTGGTATGTCCACTCCTCGGGATGTGTCATATACTGTGTGAGTGCGCCCTTGTAGTTAGGCTGTGTAGCCATAAAGTCAACATCAGGGCAGATGTTGTATCTGCCTGTACGGCAGTATTCGCATTTGTCATCCGGAACACCGGGTTCGATAAGAACCTTGTCGCCTGCTTTGAATCTTGTAACCTTTGAGCCAACCTTTACAACCTCGCCTGCAACCTCATGGCCAAGACCGATTTTCTGGTTAGGATCCTTAGGAGGAATGAAAGGACCGAATTCAAAGCCGTGGATATCGGAACCGCACATTCCGACATATTCAACCTTCATAAGAATTTCATGATCCTTTGGCTCGGGAACGGGACATTCCTGAATTTCAAACTGCTTTGGAGTAACTAAGATAGCTTCTGAATTTTTCATAATAATCTCCTGCACTTTCTTTATAATAATTTATTTAAGCATTCTGCGCCCGATGCGCTTTCTGCGTATGTTCTGATTTAATTTGCCTATATGAGTTAAATAATTTAAAGTTAAAATTTCTTGAATGTTTTTAATTGCTGTTTATCTGTTTCATTAGTAAGGAATTTTAGTTTGCGGTGCCCGATGCACTCAGGCACCGCATCTAAAATTTTTGGTTGTATGTATTAGAGGGTTTTGCAGAGATTACTCTACATCACCGATGTCCTCAACGGATTCGCCTCTGGTTTCAACACCGAGGAAGATAACTGCAACAGCGATGATTGCTGCAACAATTGCGATAAGAATGAACACACCGCCTGAGCCCATGCTGCTTGCAGCAACATTTGTAACGAGGAACGGGAAGAAGATGTTACTTACACGACCCATTGCGTTACTGAAGCCCGAAC
>OKSB01001569.1_pt1 | contig 22292 bp, 17 predicted proteins | sample 1601171 | NCBI WGS metagenome assembly OKSB01 (sample SAMEA3541496, study PRJEB24748) | human gut metagenome | biome: human gut; feature: human-associated habitat; material: faeces | place: China | collected 2012 | reverse complement strand
TCCCGCATCGGTCATTTTCATCCACCGGAGATCTTTCAGGCGCTCTACTGACAGAAACAGCCGCACGCCATACCGATAAAGCAAGATGCAGACTCTCTGGAGCGGACAATTCTGTTCCAACAGTTCCAGAGCTTTCCGTTCACTTTGATGCCAGCAAAAAAGATACGAACCAAGAAACGGCTGCCGCATCATATCCCGCTGGTGCTCCGTCAGCATGGAAAGTCCCTTCCACTCCGCAATGGGAAAAGTCTGCAGGTTATCCAATATGACCTGCTCCTCTTCTTCATACATCACAAAGGGAAAATAGTATTTCAGGTATTCAAACCGCAGGGAAGGCAACAGTTCCAATTTCATGACTGCCAGCACCTGCTCTTGGGGATACGCTGTCAGTCTCTCTCCATACCCGTCTGCCGACTCTAAGGCTGAAGCAATTTCTTCATCGCCAATCTCCTGCCTGCACAACGCACCATAGAGCGCTGCAAAGTCCGGCACCCGAACCAGTTCTTCCTGTATCCGCTTTGTCTTTCGGATGTGCAGCCGTTCCTGTAATTGAAGTGTCTCCACCTGTCCACATGCCTGCGCTATGGCATCCTCTGAAAAGCTGCCTGTAAGCGTCGGAAGCAATCCGTCATCTTTCATTCTGGTCAATAGGGTCAGATGTTTTAATGTATTTCTCATGCTGCTTCACCTCCGATCATTGTCAGTACCATATTCAAAATCTCATGTCTTGGCCGGGGTTCAGACTCTACCAGTTCACCACACAGCTCAAAAAAGGCGTGTGCATCTTTGGCATCCATTGTCTGCACACAACCGGCGGGCCATTCCACCAACTTATCAAATGCCATATCCAGTACCTCTTTCTTCTCATCCCTGTAATAATATCCCCCTATGAATTTCACAAGAGATTCGGCGCTGCCGTTATAAAGTTGCTGCAGCTTTTCCCGTTTCTGTATGGTCCGTTTTTCCTGCTCCAGTCGTTTTTCCTGCTCCTTTCTCTCAGCTTCGGCTCTGTGCTCATCCTCCAACTCTTCCTTGGAATAGAATGTTTCCTTCAGCCGGTTGATTTCATAGCCGTTATACTCCCTGTGGAGCAAAAACTGCCGCAACACCGCTGCCAGCGCTTTTTTATCATAAAGGCGTTGGATCTCCGGTGCTTTTAAGGCACTTAAAACGAAGTCCTCATATTTTTCCGGCTCAGTCTGGAAAACTGAACGCTCCACCCAGTCATAGAGCTGTCGATGCTGCTCTGCAGATAGGAATGGACGGCTGATGTATGTTTTATATTCCCTTCTGCTGTAATACCCCTCACTCCTGACAAAGCATTCGTGAAAGTAAAACCGCTTGCCAAATATCGTTGGGAAAAAGTGTACTCAGCCAACAGCCTCTCTACAAACCGGAAACACCTCCAACTTGAAATTCTCAGGGCATACTCCCGCAGCAGTTTCAGTTGTGGCGCATCTTCACCATCTTGCCGATGCTGCTTGAAAAACTCCCATAGATTGATTTCCTTCTTTTCCACCAGAAAGGCAAATGCCCGCCTACCGTTCGTATGCCAACTTCTGAAATATTCTCCATAGTCAGCTCCAGTCAGTTCCTGATATCTGGAAAGCCACTGTTTCAAAGGGATCGTCTGCCTGGAATGCAGCATCTGCAGGGTAAACAACTCCATATAGTTATCCCGCTCCAGTTCCTTCGCCAGATCATCGTACTGAGGATCAAACACATCAAATCGGTACGGAAAATCCTTCTGTATCGTTTGATTCATCCATAACAGTGTTTTCGGTGCTGTGGGGTTCAAACCATATTGAACCGCTTCCCAGAGTCCCTGAAATCCTTCGTACTTGACCGTAAAGCTGTTATAGAACTGAAACAGCCAGCCAAGATACTCGTAAAATTCTTCCGAAAGATCCTTTGGAGCATTCAGAAGCATCCGCCCACACGCTGTTGCGATTTTCTCGGCAGTGATGCTCTTGGAACTCAACCGGTCCGGCAGCCTGTCCGCCCATACAGCGAGAGAGTTTGCCAAAATGATTTCATCGCAGCGATACCCTGCTTTAGTCAAAACCGAAAATTCGCGGCTGTCGGGCTTCATATTCATATATGGCAGTTTCATCAGCGTGCGCAGCACCAGGTCGGCTTTCCCGCGGTATTTCTTTGCCTGCTCTTCATAGAACCGGATGAACCATTCCAGCACACCAAAATCATATACCAGTGAAAGTGTCCGATTTTGTGTGAATAGATGACTGAGTTGGGTATGCATCACCTCATAGCCATGTTCCCTATCATCAAATAACGACAGTACAAACAGGGCTTCTTCCGTTCTCGTACACTCTCTTTCTGCCAGTTTCTCCAACAGGGCATGGCGCTGTGCCGCATCTGTTTCCAAAAGATACAGAGCGCCCTGCAGGTACACATCTTCTCCGGCAGACCGCCGCAATTTCTGGAGGAATGCTCCCCGCTGATTGCCCACAAACATATTGTCAGACTGGATCGCACAGGTATTTCCCAGCGCCAGGGCCAGAGCGCGGAGAACTCGGACATCATTGCCCAGTTTTTCCTCAAACCGCTCCAACACCTCGCCAGGATAACGCAGATGATTTGGTTCAAAATAGCCGGACACATCCGTTTCCACCTGCCATATCTGCATCGCCCTTGTTTGTCGGTAAGTCCTTCTCGCCGTATCGTCCTGAGAAGTCTGTACTACCAATTCGGCAAAGGCATGGTAAAGCTCCAAATCAATAGCCCTCTGATATACCCGGTAAACCGGTATCCTGTCGATATGCATTAAAATCCCTCCTACTTGAAATCTTCCATAAAAGATATGGGGAGAGAGCCGCAACATGGCTCTCTCCCCATTGATCAACTGACAGCATACCGATGGTATGCTATATTTTCTTACTCAGCGCCGGCCATGCTGAAGAACTCCGCAGGTGACAGTACCGTAACGCCCAAATCCCTGGCCTTGGACAACTTGCTGCCGGCATTTTCGCCGCAGACCAGATAATCCGTCTTCTTGGACACCGAGCTGCCGGCATGGGCGCCCAGTGATTCGATCAGGTCATTGATTCCGTCCCGGGTGTAGGGTTCCACCTTGCCGGTAACTACGATAGTCTTTCCTACAAAGGGATTATCCTGCACCCTGTCTTCGCTGTGTTCTGCCACAACAGGCTTTTGAATATTCATCATAGTCTGTAACTCCTCCCAAATGCAGAAATTATCTTCTACACAGAACCAGTCGTGGATATTGTTATGCAATGTCTCCCCGAAATCCGGAAGCTGCCGGAAATCATAGCCTCCATAGACCGCATCCCGAAACTCATCCAAATCATAGTGGAACACACGACCTAATACCTTGCTGGCAGTGTTGCCGATCATAGGAATGTCCATAGAAATCAGATACCGCTCAAAGGTGGTGTTTCGGCTCTGTTGGATAGCGTCCCAAAGGCGCTGCCAGGACTTTTCACCAAACCCATCCATGCGGACGATTTCAGCCCGGTAACGATCCAGACGGTAAATATCCAGATAACTATGGATAAATCCCTGACCGATGAATTTTTCCAATGTAGCCTCCGACAACCCTTCAATGTCCATTGCCTTCTGGCTGACAAAATGGACGAACTTTTTCAGCCGACGTGTCTCGCAGTCAGGGTTATCACAGTACAGCGTCTTGATGATGCGATCCTCGCCATTTTCGCCCTTTCCACTTGATTCATGGATACGGGTAGGCTGTCCACAGCAGGGACAAACATGGGGAATCGTATCCACCATAGAGAAGCCGCCTCTGTCCAGATTTTCCTCCACGTGGGGGATGATCATGTTTCGTTTGCTTACCAGAATCCGGTTTCCAGCCATCAGTTCCAGATCCTCAATAAAGGACAGGTTGTGCAGACTGGCCCTGCTGACCTCACAGCCATCGATTTCCACCGGCGTAAACACTGCTACCGGAGCAATCTCTCCGGTTCTGCCCGGCGTCCATTCGATGTACTGCAGCAGGCTCTCATGCAGGTCATCTTCAAACTTATAGGCCAGACCGTCCTTATAGTGATGTCCGGTGCGGCCGCAGCTCTGGGCATAGGCGATGTCGTTAAACGAAACCACGATACCGTCAATGGGGATATCTTTGTCAGTGGCATATTGCCGCAGCTGATAAATACCGGCTTCCACATTTTCCAACGTCAGTTTCTGCTTTGTGACCAGATACTTGCAGGGCTGGAACCCCAGTGCACGCAGTTCCCGCAGCTTATCTGATTTCCGGGTCAGGTGCGGAAAGCCCTCCAGCACACCAAACGGCATTAAAACCAGCCGACGCTCCTGGCATGTCTTGGCATCCATCAGACGGATGGAACCAGCAGCCAGATTGCGGCCGTTTTTATAGGGCTTACCGTTGCTGTCCTGCAGGCCGGCCTTCAGTTCCTCAAAATCACTGGGTCTGATAAAGCCCTCGCCCGTCACAACCAGTCTCTCTTTGTAGGTGATGTGGGAAGGGATACCGCTGATGGCTCGGGTATTATGGGTAATGATCTCCCCTTCGTCACCATCGCCACGGGTAGCCGCCTCCAGAAGTTCTCCATTCTCATAGGTCAGCTTTACAGTCAGGCCATCCAGTTTGAGCATCAGCATGATCTGCTGCTCACCCATGAAATTCAGAAGATCCATACTGCTCTTCGTCTTATCCAAAGACAGCAGCGGGACCTCATGTCTGGTTTTCTCCAGCCTGCTCACCGCAGGATAGCCTACTGTCTGGGTTGGCGAATTTGCCATTTGGATTCCCGTTTCCTGTTCCAGTTCTTTCAACTCGTCAAAGAGTCTGTCATAGACCTCATCTGACACACTGGGAGCGTTGCGGTTATAATACTCATCCCGATAACGGTTGAGCCGGTCATTCAATTCTCTCTGCTTTTCAAAAATATTCCGTTCCATTATGCTGCCTCCTTTTCAAGTACCCGGAAGGACATAACCAGTTCTTCTTCCGTATGCTTCTGTTCACTGTCGAAAACACTGCAAACACCGTCTGTAAACTGCCAGTGGGCGGCTCTGCCCCACCAAAGGATCGGGCCGCGGCCGCCGTTGCCTCTGTTGTCAGACGCATCTGGCTGATTCGCTACGGTACTGTAAAAGCCTTGCGTGTTTACCAGCGTAATGTTCCGTATCTGCCCGATACATTCCGGGCGGCAGTGATCCAATATCTCCAACTGCGTTCCTTCCCGAAGCGTCCTGCGCAGCTGGTTCAGGTTTTTAATCATGCACTTTTCTCCTTTCCCCGCCCCGCAGGGCAATCCTGCTGTGCGGTATGCAGCCCATTTCTGCCGGCTGCATACCTGCCAAAATTCAATTCATGGACAATACGCCGAATGGCATCATCATCGTCCCATGCTGCGTGAAGCGTATCCCGTTCCGGTCCGGCTCCCACATGGACCCATACCTTTTCGCTGCCGACCTGCAGCAGCACATTCTGACGCCTGGCGCAAACCACCGCCAGATTTCCAATTTGTTTCATGCTCTGCTCCTTCCTTGTTCATCAATAGCCGGACACCCAAAGGATGCCCGGCCATTCTCATTTGTCACGCTGCAGCAGCCAGCGCCGGAGACTGGATGCTATCCGTGTTCTCCATCAGATCTGCCATCAGCACATCCACCAAAAGTTTTCCTGCCAAATGGCCGGTATGGATGATGACCCGATCTTTCTTCAACTGGATAAACTCCTTCTCACGAAGAATCCGACTTTCCGCAGCCAGCGCCTTGTCGCTTTCTGTCAGCCTGGCAGTAATCACCCGCTGCCACTTCTGCAGGAACTCGGTCGCCTGCTCAATGTCCTTCTTCTGCCGGTCATATTCCGTCCGTTTCTGCCGCACTGTTCCATCCGGCTCCACTTCCAGCGTGTAATAGGCATGGAAAGGATCAGCCGTTTTTCGCAGAAACATCACAAAGCTTTCTCGCCGCTCAATCCGGTCCCAGTAGCGGTCACTGCTGCCTGCACAGTGATGGAGCGCACGCCCCTCGGTAATAATGTCCAGAATGCCGCTTGGCACCATTACCATGTAATCTGCATCGGCACACTCATATTTCGCTTTGATTTCCTGACAGATGGCATTAACATGGGGGAATTTCTCCTCCATCTCCTCGGCCTGCAGTTCAATATCCTTCTCCTGGCATTTGAGCACCAGATCATCGTGGCGCCGCCGCAGTTTTCTGGTGCGATATACGATCTCATCATATACATCCATGTGCAGTTTCTTTGCCATGGAAAGATAATCCTCCCAGGTACGCAGTACCTCATGGCTGTTTCGCCGGAAGGATGGCATCTGACGCCGTACATAGTTGTAGACCTGCACCATGCTCATGCGGTCAGCAATGAACTGGACATCCCTGGGGCTAATGTTCTGCTGACACATCCACAAAAGGACATTATCCGGGATTTCCCTGCCGGTGCCCTTTTCATATTGTAGCCACCGCAGCAGATCACAGCCTCCATTATGGAGCCGAAGTCGCTGAAACCTCCTGCTGTCAAGGCCCAGAGCTTTAATCAGACTCCCAGCACTATGGTTTTTGATTAGTTCACTGACTGTTCCGCAGGAACTGAAACATTCCTTGGTAAGCTTCGGCAGGTTCGCCTTGCTGATCTGTTCCATTTGCGGTATCCGTTCGAGCACAGCCAGATATTTTTCCGGGTCAACGCTTTTCTGTTTCCGAATCCAGTTGACCAGTCCTGTACAGCGAAGTTCCTGCTGTTCCAGAGTTGGCAGTGTTTTGCCATAGACCCGTCCATCATCCGAACCATACCAGCCGTAAGAACAGGGCCTTCCGGAAATCCAACGCATATTGCGTTGTTTATACAGCCCCCAATAGTAGGTTCTTGGTTTTCTTTCCCGGTCATAAATCGTGCGCCGGATTTCCTGGCAATAAAGCTTGGAATTTGGAAGGCTTTCTTTTCTGTATGTCCGGTCAGCCTGAAATTCACGAACTACAAAGCCGTCCTTGCATCGCTGAATCAGGTAGGCAAAATGTTTTTCTGTCTGCATATACCCCGCTCGTCCATAGGCTTTGAATACCACCGGATGTCGGCAGCAGCTACAGCGGCCTTGTTGATTGTGATGAGGATGCACCTTGATTGGCACTTCCTTTTCGCAGTAGGTACAGTAACCTGTTTTGGCACCGCCCTTTTTGTAGTGGTAATAAATGTAATTTTGCCGAATGGCAACCTTATCCACCCAGCGGCTCCAGTCCTTTGGAAGCTCCGGCACCTGTTCCATATCCTTATCCCATGGGTCAGTTTCCCGCCGGTGCCGCTGTTCGAGTTGTTCATCACGCACATCCCGCTGAAACTGAAGAATTGCATCTACTGCTTTTTTATTGCTGCCCAAATAAGTCTGTACGGCTGTCATATCTTCCTCACTGACCCAGCTGGTTTTGGCATACCAGTACAGCCGTTTCCAGTCCAGTCTGTCCAACTTGGACTCACACCACTTCTGCGTCAGGCTGTTATAGGTGATAAACTGCCGCTTTTCTTTATCCAGATACACTTCATAGGCCGGATTACTCCCATTCAGGCGAAGATGCTCCGGCAAAAAGAAAGCCACTTTCAATATCCCATCCTGCGTGATACATCTCAGGTAGGCATAATACTCACACACCTCCCGAACATATCCATAGGTAGTTTTTTCTTTTCTTGGCAGATCCGAAGCGGCAATCTGCTTCATTTCATCCGTCGCTGTCAGCTTTGGAAGCGCCATCAGGGCTCGTTTTTTCATCTCAATTCACCGTCCTTCTTGTCAAATCCACGCCATACCACACATCCGGCAGTAATGTGACACCATCAATTTGTCCTACAGCAACCTGTACGATACTTTCCGAATCCGGCGCTTCCTTCGCAAAAGCAAGGATGTCTCCCAGTCTGCCGGTGGCAACGGGGTCTTTCCCCCGTACCACCGCATAACCGCAGTTCGCCATTGCCCGGTTGGCTGCCACATGGGAACTCCACACCCTGCGCGGGTGATCTACCATGTAGGCCAAACCATGTAAAAACAGCTCCTCTTTGGTTAGCCGCTTAATCACAGTCAACTCCGTACAGGCGATTTTGGAGTCATGCTCATCTTCATCGATGTCGCCGCCGGCGTTGACAATATAATATTCCGAATGCTCCAGGCTGGAATAATAGCTAAGGCAGTCGAGCGGATTTTCCGCGCAGTGAAATCCATTTTCCCTGCAATTTGCTTTTTCAGTCGTATTGAGCCCCATCACAAACTGATAGCCACGGCATATCAGCCCGGGGCGAAAACCCTTATAAGCAATCATTCTGCATTTTTCCTCCTTTGCCGGCTCAGCCTGCCTTTGCCATCCCAAAATCCAGCAGCGACATCTGCCCATCCTGAGAAGGCTTTTTTTCCTCCTGCTTGGGTGCCGCCTTGGGTTCCGTCTTTTTCTTCTCTGCCGCCTTCTTAGGTTTGCTCTTTGCAGAGGACTTCCCAGCATACGGCTTGGGAACAAACTTCTCCTCATCCTCATGGTCTTCCTTGGCATCAGGGTCACGGAAATAATCTTCCGCCCACTGGTAGCACAAATCGTCTGGAATATCGCAGCCATAGCCTTGGCCGCCCTGTCCGGGCTGGATACCATTGGCTTTGAGCTCGTCCTGAACATAGTCCCACGCCTTCCGGCTGATGTACTGGAAGCAATGGATCATGGTTTTCTTCGGGTGCATGGTGAGCCGGGCAAAAGCCGGATCATCCAGGCAGAGCGTCTGGATATACTCCGAAACGCACTCCTTCATGTTCCGACGGGTCAACTTTTCTACATCCTTGCTGACACGCTGCATGGAGGCGGATACCACTTCATCATCGCTCATGGCGGCAAGGTGATCCATCTGCTCCTGCAGGGCCCGCTTTTTCTCCGCCTGCTTGGCCTCCCATTCAGCCTTGCGTTTTGCTTCGGCAGTTTCATGCTCGGCACGACGCTTTTCTTCATCGGCATCCTTGGATGCGCCATTTCCGGCGGGCACATCTGTTTTGATGTCATCCACATCGTCACATCCGCCATTCTCTTCCACGGGGTCATCCTCCGGCGCTTCCATCATCTCAGTAGAAACGGAGGATGCCGCATCAGAACCAGGCTGGGGTGCAGCTTGGTTCAGGGGCTGGACAGACGAACGGATGACCGGAGGCACCGGCAGTTCGTCAAAGCTTTCCTCTTCCTCAAAGGCATTTTCGCCCGTGAGTGCAGCAGCCGACGGTTTGCGTCCCTCCTGCATATCCAGCGACATCTCTGAAAAATATCCCATAGTAATCTCCTTTCTGTAAACGAAAAACGGCATGGACGGGCCAAAGCCCATTCCATGCCATCGTTACCTGTATCACAGCACATAGAGCAAAGTGCTGAAGCTGTCAAAGCAGTAGCAGACCACATTGGGGTACTGCTCCGCCCATTCTTTGATTTGTTCCTGTACTGCCTGCGCCACCAGCTGTGCCGAAATATTCCAGGGCGGCGGAACTGTCACCGTGAAATATCCCTGTTCTATGTTGGGGCGAACATCCGCATTCAGCTGAACGCATTGCTCCAAAAGCGCCTCCAACTGTCCCTTCTTCGTTCCTTTTACAACAACCATCGATCTGCTCATGCTCCTCCCGAAACCTTCTTTTTGGCGAGCATCGGAGAAAATTTCACCTGCTGAAACTGTGTATCTCCGTTCACATAGTAGTAAATTCGTTTCATGGGATACTCCAGTTCCACAACATCGGAAAGCGACATTGGCCGTCCGTTGCAACCCTCCGGTAATTCCACGCTGAGTTCTGAAAACAGGCGCTGCAATATCTCGGTATCGCTTTGGCCTGTAGGACAATAGATTTCTCCCGTCCAGACCATGCGATATTGAGCCGCAGGCGGCTGCTCATAGCCGACCTTTTTTACCGCTTCCATACCCTTGAACGCAAACGGAATCGCTTTCCGCTCGTCCAGTTCCAGCTGGTAGAGCACAAATCGCTGACTCCTGCGCTGGGGTTCCAGAAGGACGCCAAGCACCTCCCGGCCATGGCGCAGAAATGTTTCATGCTCTTCCCGGGTCAGGCCCAGATATTCGGTCAAACCGATGTTACTCTCCGCCCGGTGCTGCCATTGCTCGGTACAGTCCTCAATATGCGCCAACTCACACCAGCCATTGAGGTACTGTTCTTTGAATGTCTTTCTTTCCAACTCCTTTCTTCGCTGATTTTCCCGGCGCAAGACAAGCTGCCAATCATCAAATCCCTTATAGTTGGGGTTCCAGGTCAGCCGCCTGCAATTCATTCCGTACTTTCGGGCTGTCAGATAGATTTTTGATGCTCCCGCCATGGTCATTTGGTTATTGTACTTGTCCATATCGTGGGCTTCGATGATCTCCTCTGTACCGCTCTGCGCCAGAAGGGCAAATAATGGGTCCAGCGGACTTGTGTTATTGGCTCCGGCAATCGCAGCAAAGGTGCGTCCAGTCAAACAGTGGGATATGTCGGCTTTCAGCAACCCCTCAATGACATACACCACACGGGCAGACGGATCACCAACCAGGTGTACCGGGCTTCCCGATGAAGCGCCGTCTCTCTTGGAAGAAGAAGAGAACCAGATGTATTTGGTGCCAGCTTTTTCCGGCGGGTCATCTTTGTCCTTCAGTGGCACATCCAGCATGATTTGAAACCCCTGTAATCTGCCGTCAAAACCAACGGCTGGAATCAAGATTCCAGATGTTTTTTTATAAAAGGCCATGGTCCAGTAGCCGCAGTCATCGCGGTAGAACCCCGGGACACCTTCCACCTTACAGCCCATCTGTATCAGACGCGCTGTAATAGATCGGCACAAAAAGGGCGGCGGGGTGCTCTTAAAGCCCAGCGATTCGATTTGTTCATCAGATAACCCACGCTTTGGTGACCGAAGATGCTCCCTATGAGCCGGTCGCAGTGTAAGCTGGGCCAACAGCAGGGATAGCGTCTGGTGGATCTCCGCAGGACTTGCTTTCTCTGACTGCGGCACAGTTTTTCGCTCGGAAGTAGAATGACGGCCGGCGTCAGCCCGGGCCCCCGAAAACGAGGACCCGGTGCTGACCGCCAGCTTAGGAGCTTCATTCCCGGAGCGTATATGTTCTTCATGGCAGTTGTCGCACAAAGCTTCTGCTATTTCCCAATAAGCGTCCGAGGTCGTCGTATTGTTGAGCCGTGCATACAGCCCAAGCATTCCGCCATGCTCGCCGCAGTAATTGCAGCGCCACACATTTTTGACGAAATTGACATTCATTTTTCCCCGGCGATCACCGCAGAACGGGCAATCCACATAGACACTATTTGACTGCTGGCGCCTGACACGCAAGCGCAACAGTTCCACGACATCCATGATATTGAACGGAAATTCATCCGGGTATGAGCCCATCTGTCATTCCTCCCTTTGTACCCTCGCTGGGGTTCATATCAGCCAGCCTTCTGGAGAGAATCGAGCACCAGCTGGGCGGCAGCGCGCACCAGATTGTTCTTGCTTTTGCCCGGAATGAGATAAAAGCGCAGATTGACCGGGCGTTTCTCTGCCACCTGCGCGATCGTCATGCCACGGCAGATACCATCATCCACAACGACCTGTCTGGCCTGTTCCAGCGTCATCACCTGCAGAAGCTCTTCCACAGGAGTATTCTGCGTGTAGGCGGGAGCCTCGTCCTGCGCAGGTGCATCGTTGCCCTTGGGTTCGATTCGCATCTCAGCCTTTTGGTTGGGCAGCGGCAGTTCATCCGTCTGCTCCACGGCTCCCGGCTCAGCGGTAGCCATCACAGTATCCGTGGGCACCACTTTCTCCGCCTTAACAGGCTCCACCGGCAGCCGCTGTTCCACCGACTCTACAGGCGGGGCCGTCACAGCCGTTTCCGGGGCCACAGGTGCCCTCTGCTGCGTTTTATGGCCGTTGGAAGGGAAATCACCCACGGCGGGCGCAGCGGGCTTCTGAGGGGTGCTGGCAGGCGTCTGCCGCGGTTCCGTACGCTCCACCTGAATAGGTGCAGCCTCAGCCGCCTTTTTCTCAGTGGCATCGGCTTTCTTTTGCCCAACGGCGGCCTGTGCGTCGGCACTGATGAGCTGAATACCGAAGCCGGCATCCGTGAGCGCCTGGCTCAAAGCCTCATTCTGGGCGCCTCGGATAAAGTCCCGGTTGTCCTGAAGCTGCTGTTGGGCCACGCTCATGCTGAAAGGCTCAGCATCGCTGCGATCCAAGAACACACGGGCCTCGAAAATCGCCATCTGCTCGGTGATCCGCAGCGCCGTCATGCGCATACGCCCGTTGGGATGGGCCATGCGGAACCACAGCTTCTGATAGGGCAGATCCAGCCTCATACTGTCCTTGGTGCGGCGGAGGAACTTGAGCGGGTCAAAGTCCGGCACCTTGTTCAACTCTGCTACGGCGGGTACGGCCTCATACATGGTTTTGGCATTGCTGCTTTCGTTCATTTTGCAAACTCCTTCCTGTTAAATAAAATAGGAGACGCACTGTGCTTTTTCTGCACTTTACGTCCCTTTTTAACCTGCGTGTTTCAATTCTTTTTTCGCTTCGTTCGGGAGCGGGATGCCGGCGCGTCTGGCATAGGCCTTAAAATACATGCCAATGCGTGCGCCCAGCAGCGTATTTCGCTTGCTGATCTCGTTGCGGTGAATCGCCATGAACAGCACCTGCTTCTGTCCAATCAGCACCACACGCTTTTTAGCACGGGTGATTCCGGTATAGAGCAGGTTGCGGTAGAGCATGATGCTATGCGCTTTCAAAAGCGGCATGATAACCGTTTCATACTCAGAACCCATAGACTTATGGATGGTGGTGGCATAGGCAAGGTCCAGGTTGACCATATCCTCTACGCTGTATTCCAGTTCTCGACCAACTCCAAAATCGAGGCCCACACGCTTTCCGTTCTCACCGTCTTTGATATAACGGATAAAACCCAGATCGCCATTGGATACCTTTGCGGTATTCTTGGTCTGCATAATACGGTCATTGACCCGGAAAACTTTGACGCCGATTTTGATCTCGTCTTCGGCGGAGCGAAACGGGTTGACCACTTCACGGATTGCCTCATTGAGCTGTTCCGCCGATGCCGCACCTTCTGAGCGGAAGGGCGACAGAATCTGCACCCGGTCGATGCCGCTTTCCTCAATCTCTCTGCAATAACGGGAGATAATCCGCTCGGCGGCATCCGCCTGGTTATCGCTCGCCATGAACATGAAATCCGGCCCATAGTACAGCTTGGTATTGCCCTCGTTGATAAACTTGGCATTGTAGGCTATCAGGCTGTCTTTGGACTGGCGAAAAATCTGATCCAGCACAGTGACAGGCACCAACTTGCAGTCAATCAACTCACGGAACACATTTCCGGCTCCCACGCTGGGAAGCTGGTCCGGGTCGCCTACAAGCACGATTCGTGCCCCGTCCTTGATACGAGAGAAGAATTTATCTGCCAACCACATATCCACCATGGAAAACTCGTCCACGATGATCAGGTCAGCCGACAACGGTTCCTGCTGTTTGGTTCGGTTGACATCGTCCTCTTCGCTGCCGAGACCCAAACCGCTGTGAAGTGTCCGGGCCATATCAAAGCCGGTGCTCTCTGCCATACGGCGGCTCGCTCTGCCCGTCGGTGCCATCAAGACGATTTGGCCGTCAGGGTGCAGCCGGCGGTATACCTCCAAGATCGTTTTCAGAACCGTCGTTTTGCCGGTACCGGGAGAGCCTGTGATAATGGAAAGATTGTGGCGGTACGCCGCATAGACGGCAGACTCCTGTTTGGAGGACAACACCACGCCCATCTCACGCTTGACCCGTTCCAGTACCCGCTCGATCCGCTCCGGTTCCGACGGCTCCACCAACCGCATGGCAATGCGGCGGGCGGTCTCGTCCTCCTGTGCAAACACCCGGGGCAGATAGATGTTATCCTTGACTGCCACCACTTCTCCTTTGAGAATCATGTCCTGCAGCACATCTGCGACTTCCTTCGCCTGAAGGCGAAGTGCCGGCACAGGAATCTTGTTGTTGAGCAGCCGAAGTGCCTCTTTCTGCAGGGTTTCCCCGGGCAAGAACAGGTGCCCTTTGGAGCCTTTGCCATCTTCCAGCGCCCAGAACAGTGCTCCTTTGACCCGCATGGGGTCATGAAGGTCACCGCCGTTCTTCTGAACAATGGCATCTACGCGCAAAAAGCCGAATCCGGATATCTGGCACAGTTCGAACGGACTCTTTTTCAAGATGTCCACACTGGCTGGCCCGAAATACTGATAGATCTTGAGCGCCGTTTTCGGCGTGATCTTGAACGGGGAGAGCAGAACCAAAAGATCCTGCAGCATCCGGCTCTCCGCATAGGAGGTCTTGATCTCCTCCAGTTTGCTTTCCGTGATACCCTTGATTTCCAAAAGCCGTTCCGGCCGCTTCTGCAGAATGTCCAGCGTGTCCTCTCCAAATCGGGATACGATCAGCGTAGCGGTCGCAGGTCCGATGCCTTTGATAAGGCCCGATGCCAGATACCCCTCCACACCGCTTTTGGTCCGAGGGACGATCTGGCGCCACTGCTCCACCTGAAACTGCATACCATACTTGCCCTGCTTCCATTCGCCGTCCAGTTCCAGCTCCACCGCATCCGTGCGGGGCAGTTCATAGCCCGTCGCAACAAAGCGGATCAAATGATCCCGGTACCGGCGGGTAGAACGGGCCTCCAGCGGCACCTCTTTGTCAGCAGTCTTCACACTGATAATGCAGAACCGATTTGCCGGGTTGTGATAAATCGTCCCGTCATAAGTTCCTCTATGGATCACTTCTTTTTTCCCTCCTTTAAGCCGCCTTGGTATCAGCTTTCACACTGAACCGGCGAAACTCCGAGATCGTGACATACTGCTCATAGATATCAGGATGGTCCAGTTTCAACCGGTCCAGATTGTCTTTGTCGATGTTAGGCTTCCGCACCGGATTGTAGGTGACCGTATAATTTACGCCGTCCTGCTGGCAAATGGCTTTGCAGCTCTTGCCCATTTCGGCAATCAATGCTCCTTTCAGCCGTTGCATATCCGCATCGATTTCCTTGCTGTTCTTTTCAGCACGTTTCTTTTCTTCTTGGAGCTGGAGATACCGCATCAGCTTGGCAGTCAGAGAATAATCAAAGGTCACCACAGGGGCGTCCTTATCCGCAGGACCCGTATGCCGGCGCACGCTTTCAATTACAAGATCGCCCTCCTCGGTATAGGGCGGCGGTGTTTTGGCAAGGACATAGTTCTCCCAGAAATGTTGTTCCAAGAAAATCATCTCATCCTCATAAGCCTCGTCGCGGCGAATCTCACGAATGATGGTTTCTTCCTCGTTGTTGCCGTACAGACAGCAGAAGAAGCAGCGATCCACATTCATAACGGCCATGTAATGGCGCCCCTGGGTTTCGTAGTAGACCGGAACAGTTTCTTCCCCGTTCAGCCACCAGTGATCCTTGGCATTGTAGTTCGTGGTTTTGATTTCCAGAATTGCGGTCGTACCATCCGGAAGTTCCACAAAGTAGTCCACATCCGCCAGCATCCAGGGATACTTGGGGTGCTGGAACATCTTCTTGACCTGATATATCTTGTAGCCGGTCCGATGCTGGAAAATTTTCGCCACTAGCGGCTCCAGCAGATGCCCCATTTCCAGAGCAACCCAGTTTTCTTCGTTGTCCTCAACCGCTGCAATATTCAGCTTGTCGTAGTACAGGTCACGGGCCGTCCGCCAGGGTGATATACCCAGCAGCGCAGCCACATCACTGCCACCAATTCCTTTTCGCCGATAAGCGAGCCATTCCTTTTCGGATAAGCCTGCGGTCTCGACCAGTACCTGCGGTTGATGCGTTTCCTTCAATGCCGCACAGCTATCCGGCATACTCAGCACCCCCTCCTCGTCGGGCGAGGAACGACATGCGCCTTCATTACCGGGCACCGCCTCTTGATGGGCTGCTGCAGTTTCTTGAACTGCCTCCAACTCTCGTTCAATTTTTTCTCTTTCACCATGATGTCATGGTTCAGCATTTTCGTGTTCATTTGCATACCTGCCTTTCTGATTTTTGATATATCCTCAAAGCCGTTTCCGGCATTTGGGCAAAAAAATAAGCGAGGTTGACTGCGGCATACGCCTGCTGTCCACAGCAACCTGTGAACCAAAGTCATCCTCGCCAATAGGGAATGGGCATTCCCTGAAAATAGAAAAAGCCAGTAATATACCGACCCATACGGGCGCAGTAATACTACTGGCACAAGTACAATCTTAACTGCGTGTGCAATGCGGGCTTTTGGCCTGCGGTACAGAACTTATGTCTGTATCCCATACGGGAAGCGCACAAAAATCAATTACAAAGCAAGTTTAGCACAATATATAGTATTAGTCAAGTATTGTTGTCTACATATAGCGTCTTAATTGTTTCTTCGTATCTGTCTGAGAATAAAAAATAGGAATCTGCAGAATTCAACTCGTTCCGTCCCTATATATAAAGCGTATAGACATGGCGTGTGGTTCCACTGCCTGTCTGTTCGCCTTTTGTACCTTGACAACCCCCATAACCTTTTCCATTGGAGTTATACAGGGGTCGTGGATAGTGTGTGATGACTGCATGGAGCACGCCCACGACTGAAATGCTGCACAGCAGTTGCCTGAAAATACGCGGCGGAAAAACCCGGCGCAGGAAATGGCCTTTGGAAGAGACCTGATACTTCCCGATAAATTTGAATGACTTCATTGTTTTTGTTGAAAACCTTTCCCTACAAACAGTAGAGGATATATGTAATTGCAAATAAAGGAGGGCAAGGTTGAAACATTGTAATCTAAGCAAAATTCCGAAAAAGGGCGCACAAAACCAAGCCCCCTGAAAGCGGGCAAAAAACGAAGTTATGCTTAAAGTCTAAGCGGTAGGAGGAGCAGTCACCAGATAACCTTGCCGTTGGAGGATGAAGACGGCTTCTTCCACAGAAACCTCTCGGTTCTTCGGAGGTCGGTCGGCGCTGCGGTAGAGTTCGGGGTTGTAAAGCTCGTTCTTTTTGAGAATGTTGTAGATGGCAGTCAACAGCATTCTGGCGATGGCAATAATCGCCTTTTTGTGGCCCCGGCGCTTTTTGAGAGTAAGGTAGCGGTTTCGGATTTCGGGAAATTTTTTTGCTCGAATTGCATTGAGCGCACATTGAACGAGCAGCGGTTTGATGTAGGCTCCGGCTCTGCCGATTCTGGTGGTTTTCTTCTTCCCGGCGCTCTCGTTGTTCTGCGGCGTAAGACCAGCCCAGGAGCAAAGATGCTTCGAGGTGGGGAACACGGACATATCCACTCCAATTTCAGAAATAATGCCAATAGCGGCAAAGGATTGGATACCCGGCACCGTCATAACAAGGTTGAGTTGGGGAAGGTATTTCTCGGCGGTAGACAGAATTAGGGATTCCAAATTGAGTTTGCACAGTTCAAGACTATCCATATGGGAACGGATGATGCGGAGTTTTTCAGCCTGTTCGGCACACATCTCTCCGTCCACAGCGGCAAGTACCTGCGCATTGGTAGCTTTCATGCCCTTGGTACGGAAGCCGGAAACATCCGTAATTTTCTCCGTTGGATTTTCCAGAATCCTGGTTGTGATTGCGGAGGCGGCTTTGCCAAACACATCCGAGAACACATCGTCCAGTTTGAAGTTAGAGACCGTCAGGCAGTTTTGTGCCCGGTTTTTCTCGCCGGTTGTGAAGTTGGTGAGTTTCCAACGGTAACGAACTAAGTCCCGAAGCTGGCGAATATCCGCCGGAGGGATAAAACTTCCGGCAACAAGGTCGTGCTTAAAGATGTCAGCAATCCACTTGGCGTCCCGCTTATCTGTTTTCTTGCCCCGTATTGCTTTCACATACTTGGGGTGAGCGAGGACAATGCGGCAGGTATGCTCCAGAATGTTGTAAATGGGAATCCAGTACTTTCCAGTGGACTCCATGCACACATCTTTGCAGTTGTTTTCTGCCAACCAAGCCGCGCACCGGCGCAAATCTCCGGTAAAGGTGGAAAACCGCTTGCTCTTGTAGGTTGTCACTCCGTGGTCATTGGTAGAAGCAATACAGGCAACGACAAAGGACTTGTGGACATCCATCCCACAGCAGATAGGGTAGACAATTTTGAGCATAACACATCCCCTCAAAACAGTATTTGAGGAGAACAGGCAGGGACTGGACGCTCACTGAAAGATTGAAGTAGTCCGTCTCTCCAAAGATAAGGTTACAGGGTTCTAAGCCCTACTCATTGGTGCTTGAAAGAGCGTCCGGCACACATAATTATTCAGTCCAACGCATGGTTGAGCCTACTCACCTCCACGTGCTCTGTAGTGTGCCTGCTTCCTCAAGCCTATTCTAACAAAATACGACTTGCTGCGTTAGAGGATCCGTGTTTCGTTCCCTTTGGTGCCTTGGAGCGCAGCGGAAAGGTATGGTCATAATTATGGAGAAAAGAAAACCCAATGACCTTTCGCCTGAGCAGTGCTTGGCGGTAGATACGGAATCGCTCTGCAAGCTGCTCGACTGCGGGCGGCACACTGCCGTTCAGATCGGCGACCTTGCCCATGCTCGCATCACCATGAATTCTCGTGTCCTTTGGAGCGTTCAGCGCGTAAAGGAATATCTTTACGAGATCTCATGCTGACAGAATCCTGCCCACCAGGGGCGCAACAGCACACCAACCATCGGGAGGTATCAATTTATGCCCAAAATTAGAAAAGACAACAAAGGCCGCAATCTCCGACCAGGCGAAACCCAGCGTTCAGACGGCAACTATATGTTTGTCTATATGCTGGGGAAAAAGAAAAAGTACATTTACGATACTGACTTAGCCGCTCTTCGCGCAAAAGAAAAGCAACTCACGAAAGATGCCGATGACGGCGTTCGTACCCAAGAGGCCATGAAAATCACCCTAAATGACATGTTCAAAGTTCTCATGGATACGAAACTCCAGTTGAAGGCTTCCACGCGGGCAAATTACGAATACCTTTGGAGCAGTTATATTAAGGACGAGCCATTTGCTAACACTCCGCTGCCCAATATTCGTAAAAGCGATATCCTGACATTTTACACTAAGCTTTTGAAAAAGGGCTTTGCAATCAACTCGCTGGAAAGCATCAATAATCTGGTTCATCCCGCACTTGAATTGGCAGTCGATGATGACTATATCCGAAAGAACCCCAGCAAGGGTGTTTACCGTTCTCTAAAATCCGAGGGAAGCGGAAAGCCTGCAAAAACAAGGATTGCGTTGACCAAGGAGCAGCAGAAGAACTTCCTGCGCTTCATTTCCAAATCGCCGATGTATAGTCACTGGCTGCCCGTCATGGTCGTGCTGCTTGGTACGGGACTGCGTGTGGGAGAGTGTACTGGGTTAACCAAAAACGATGTGGATCTGGAGAACAACACTATCTCCGTGAATCATAACTTGATTTATCGGGTCATTGATGGGAAAGCAGACTTTCACATTACTACTCCCAAAACGGCAAGCGGTACTCGCACTATTCCCATCCTGTATCCGGAGGTTGCCGAACAGCTCCGTGCGCTGATTGAAGTGATGGACGCCTTGTATCCGGAGGATCTCGTGATGAATGGATATCATGGTTTCATCTTCCGAAACCGCTCTGGTTACTTTCTCAGTGCCCACAACATCAACCGGGCCATTGAGCGCATCTCCATCGCCTACAACGCCGAAGAAATGGATCAAGCAGAATTGGAAGACCGTGAGCCGAGTCTATTGCCTCATTTCAGCGTACATAATTTACGGCACACCTTCTGCACCAGACTTTGCGAGAGCACAAACGACATTAAGTTCATCCAGCAAGTAATGGGACATGCTGATTTCTCCACCACCATGGACATCTACACCCATATCACGCAGGAAAACATGAAGGAAAAAGCAGAAGTGATCAAGGGCAATTTGGTGCTGATGTGAAAATTACAAAAAAGGGCAAATCCGCATCTCAAACGCGGATTTGCCCTTCATTTTGGCCCGTCTGGTGTCGTCTGGTTTCAAGCAAAAGTTGTAAAAAAGTTGTAGTTGTAAGCCCCTTTTACTTCATCTTGTGCCGTCTGCTTCCATCAGGCACTACATATTGCGTTTTACTTGTCCAATGGCTTCATTGTCGGGAACAGCAGCACGTCCCGGATGGACGCGCTGTCGGTCAGCAGCATCACCAGGCGATCGACGCCGATGCCCAGCCCGCCCACGATCCGGTAGACGACCAGCTGCGTGAAATCGGCGCAAAGGGCGCATCCCACGGCCGACACCGTGAACAGCACGGCCGAGACGAGCATCGTCCGCCGGCGTCCCAGCCGGTCGCTCAGCACGCCCGCACAGAGTACGCCGGCGACCGAGCCGGCCAGCGCACACCCCACATACCACCCCTGTTGCAGGCTGTCCAGCCCGAAGCGGGCCGTCACCAGCTCGACGGTGCCCGAAATCACGGCCGTGTCGTATCCGAACAGGAGTCCGCCCACGGCAGCCGTGACCGCAAGAAAGAGCATGTACGATATGTCAGCGCGCTGTTTCATGGAGCATTCACCGTTTCCGGTAAGGGTTGTCGATTTTAAAATAATCGCAGTAGCGATCGTAAAGATGTCCCGCCTGCGGATAGGCCGAATTGGGACTCATAAAGTGCGAGAATTCGAACGTGATGACGTTCTGCATCCCGGCCCGCCGTGCAGCGTCCAGCTTCAGCAGCAGTTTCTCCCATTTGATCGGCAGGAAGCGGATCGGCATGTCGCGGTCGAACGACTCGATGTTGGTCCAGCACTCCATGCCGTATTTGTCGGACAGCGCCTTGTTCACCACCAGATAATCGTACAACTCGCGGTAATCGACCTGCCCGTCCTGAAACGCGAGGATGTCCACCGCTCCGGCGACATTGCCCAGTATCTCGTTCCACTCGCGACGGTGCTTTTCGACCGAAAGGGCCTTGTCGCCCGCCATCACCTGATCGGTCTTGATGCCGTGGATGTAGGGCGAAATCATCGTTTTCAGGCCGCCCGAAACCGCCTTGGCATGGCGGCCCACTTCCGCATAGATGCGCGACATGTTTTTGGTCCGGCGGCTGATCTCCTGCGACAGATACCACCCCTGAAACGACTTGTGATGTCCGTATCTGGCCCACACCTCGTCGATCAGTTTCAGGTTCAGGTCTATCTCGCGCCGGAAGAGCCCCTCCTGCCAGTATTTGCCCGAATCGTACATGCCGAAATAGAACGCCATGCCGTATTTGTCGGCCAGCGTGAGGAACATCTCCACCAGATCGACCGGTGGATAGTACACCTCCTCGCTTTCGAGCAGGCACTCGAACGGCGCGGCGATCCACCGTCCCAGCCCGGCGCGGATCAGCACCACGGTATTGATCCCCATGTTTTTCATCGCCCGGAAATCGGCGTCCCACTCCCTGACGCCCCAGTTCTGGTGGGGAATGTCCCAGCTCACCTCGTCGAGAAACGTCGCGCGGACAGGAATCGCTTCGAGGATGCCTTCGGTCCTGAAATCCGCGTCCGACAGGCCGCAAGCCGCGTCGCCGCCCGCCGCACCCTTCGGGGAGCAGGACGCCAGCACGACTGCGATCAGCACGGCCAGCGCTGCCGCAAAACCGCCCGGTTTAAGGTTATGTCCGTTCATCGGGTCTCTACTCCAAGGTTTTCAGATACTCCATATAGCGGTCGTACAAGTGCCCCGCCTGCAGGTAGGCCGACTGCGGACTCATAAAGTGCGAGAACTCGAACGTAATGGCGTTCCGGTAACCGGCCTGAGCCGCCAGCCCCATCTTGAGCCGCAGCTTCTCCCATTTGATCGGCAGGAACTTGATCGGCATATCGCGGTCGAAGGTCTCGGAATTGGTCCAGCACTCCAGTCCGTAACGGTCGGCCAGTTTCTTGTTGACTTTCAGGAAATCGACCAGTTCGTCATACTCCACATGGCCGTCCTGAAAGGCGACGATATCCACGGCGCCTTGGATTCCGGCAAAGATGGCGTCCCATTCGCGCTCATGGCTTTCGAGCGTCACAACGTTCTCCTTCGAAGTCGACGCATTGTACTGGCTGACGTTCTTGCTGCCATCAATATAAGGGGAAATCATGGTCGGAAGACCGCCGGAAACCTCCTTGCAATAGCGTCCCAGACTCGCATACAGATCGACGATCTTGCCGGTATTGCGGCTGCACTCCTGCGAAATATACCATCCCGCAAAGGATTTGCAATGCCCGTAACGGCTCCACGCCTCGTCGATCACACGCTTGTTCAGCGCCACCTCCTGTTCGTATTCGCCGCGGTCCCAGTACTTGCCC
>OKSB01001564.1_pt1 | contig 22323 bp, 18 predicted proteins | sample 1601171 | NCBI WGS metagenome assembly OKSB01 (sample SAMEA3541496, study PRJEB24748) | human gut metagenome | biome: human gut; feature: human-associated habitat; material: faeces | place: China | collected 2012 | reverse complement strand
AATTCTATAATAACCAAGTTGAACATGCATCATTAATTGTTTTAAGTCGTAGCCAAGACTTAACTGAATTCCAATTAAAAGAATGCTTAGATATCTTAAAAGGATTAAACGATCATTCACCAATCATTACAACTGCTTGGGATAAATTAAATGGTTTAGATATCATTAATGCTTGTGAAGTGAACATTCAAGAAGAATTATTACATGAACATCATCACCATCATGATCACGAATGTGAATGCGGACATGACCATCATCATGAACACGATCATGACCATGAATGTTGTGGACATGATCATCACGAACATGATCATGAACATGGATGTTGCGGACATGACCATCATGAACACGATTACGACCATGAATGTTGTGGACATCATCATCACCATGACCATGATCATGAATGTGGTTGTGGACATCATCACCATCATGCTGATGAAGTATTTAATAGTATTGGATTTGACACTGTTAAAAAATATAACGAAGTTGAATTAAGTGATATCTTAAATAAATTATGTAATGATGATAATGTTTTAAGAGCTAAAGGTTTTGTAGATAGTGGAAATGAAGATTGGTGGTATTTTGATTTAGTACCAGGTGAATTTGAAATTCGTTTAGGTAAACCTATTTATACAGGTCAAGTTTGTGTAATTGGTAAAGACTTAGATGAAAATACAATTAAGGAGTTATTTTTAGGATAAGCGTATGAATAAAACAAGAGTTTATTTGTTTACTGGATTTTTAGAAAGTGGAAAATCTTCATTTATCCAAGATGACCTTTTGCATGGGCGGCAAGACGATGACTTCATTGGCATTGCCGGCGGTGACGCAGGCGTCGCCCTCGGGGCAGGAGTCGGCCAGGGACTGGCTCGATCCGTCGCGCCCGGCGTATTCGTCGGTGATCAGCACGGTCTTGATGCCCGCGCGCTCGGCCTTCCAGCAGTTCATGATCAGATCCGCGTCCGGGTTGCCGAAGCCTTCCTCGGAAATCACCAGGCCGTCCACGCCGAGCATCCGGGCCAGCTTCACCGCGTAGGAGGAGCTGCGCTTCTTGTCGGCCAGGGTGACGTTTTCATTGGTGATGATCACGCCCACGAAATTGATGTCCTTGCCGTGGTGGGCGTAGAGACTTTTGATCACCGGATTGTTCACGTGCGTATAGGTGCTGTTCTTGTCGCAGGCCGAAACGCAGTTGCCGGAAATAATGGCCCCGTCCATGATTTCCGTGGGGCTGATCATGGTGGGCAGAATTTTTTTGACATCCACGCCGTAGACCCAGGTATCGTGCAGCAGGCCCTGGGACTGAAGCATATACAAATACGCCACCTTGGGCAGCCCGGGCCAGGCGTTCATGGCCTCGGCCAGGGGCGGGAAGGCGTAGCTCTCCACAGTGTCGGCCTTGTCTTCCTTGCAGCAGGAGGCCAGATAGTATGCCGCCTTGAGCCCGGCCCGGCGGTAGACCGCCTCCAGCTCATGCAACTCCACCCCGTCCACGGGCTCGAAGACCAGAACCACGTTGCAGGTTTTGGAAAAAGGCGTGTATGCCGCGCCCGGGCCGCTCATGTCCACAATGCCCTCCTGCGGAGCCACCAGACGGCCGGTGGTCAGCACCGCAGCGCCTTCGAGCACCAGGGTCTTGCCCTGGCCCACGGTGTCCACGTCGCCGATCCAGCCGGGAAACACCTCGCCCGGGCCTTCCAGCTTGCAGCGCGGCTCCACGGCATCCTTGCAGGGCAGGATGCGCACGCTCTCGCCGGGATGGACCAGCTCGGCCTCCACATTCCGGAGGGCCGGGTCTTCCAGCAGCAGGCTGACCAGCTCCTCCTTGTTGACGGTGAGCACATGATCCCGCGCGCCGGTGCGCGGGCCCCATTCCAGCTTGCGGATTGCAATCTTATGCAGTTCCAGGTTCACGACAAACTCCTTGGGTCAGACGTCTTCGGGCGGGCCGCCCGGATGAATCCATGATGATTGTGACGCAACGGGAGGAGCCCGCATCCGTCCGCATCCCGGCATGCCCGGACCGACCGGCCCGGTTGGGAAAGGAGTCAGTGCAGGCTTTCCAGAGTGGCTTTCAGCAATTCACAGTCCAGCAGAGCGCAATCGCGGCGCATGGCCTCGGGCAGGTCGCCGGGCAGGCTTTGCCGGACCTTCGCGGCAGGGCTCTGATAAAGCTGCAGGGCTTCTTCCAGAAAATGCAGAGAGTCAGAGTCCACCGTCCCGGAGGGGGAGGGCGGCAAGAGAAGCAGGGAACGGTAGGGCTGCTGATGCGGACGGAAATTGCCGTACAACGGGTGGTTGGCAAGCCGCCAGCCCTGATGCACGCGGTCGCGCGCCATGGTCAGCGCGTCGCGTGCGCCGCCGTCCAGCAACAGAACGTCCACACCCGCCGGAACGCGGGACGGAAAAGAGGGATTGTTGGTAATGAGAATCGCGCGACCGGCCACAGCAAAGCTCCCGCGTTTGCGTTGGCTCTGTCGCGCGCTGGGCGGTTCAGAGATGCGTCCGGTTGCAATCCTGATGCCTGAGAGTTTCAGCCTTGCGGCCTTGCCCCTTCGGCGACCCCGTGGCAACGTCCGGCATGCCGGTTGTGCGCGGGTGCTCTCTTGCAACTTTCGCTCGCAATTCCCCACTCCCACATTGAGAAAAAAATGTCAAGCGGTGGCCTCATAAAAAAAATAAAACATATCCGCAAATTATGCCTGGTTGAAGAACCAAACGATGGATTGCGGCGACCGGCGCGGGCCGGGCCGGGGAATGACGCCGCCCGCGCGGAATAGGCGGATTTTGTAAAATAACCGCAAAGGTACAGGAAGGCTGACGCAAAAGTATTTTTCTTTTTTCACTCCGGACACAAAAAATACTCATCCTATTCATTCGATTGCCCTGGGACACTGTCAGCCCCGGCTTCACTTTTCGGATAAGGGCGGTTATGATGCGTGCTCACAAACGCGGAAAACGCGCGCCTCTTTTCCACCAAGGAGACCAAAAGCCATGAGCGATACGTTGACTGTTGCCGTTGTGGGCGCCACGGGCGCCGTGGGTCGTGAAATGCTCAAGACGCTGCACGAGCGGCAGTTCCCGGCCACGAAAGTACGGGCCTTCGCCTCGGCCCGTTCAGCGGGCAGCAAAGTGCCCTTCGGCGAGGAGGAACTCACGGTGGAAGAGCTGAAGGAAGATGTCTTTGACGGCATCGACCTGGCCATCTTTTCCGCCGGCGGCGGCACGTCCGCGAAGTTCGCGCCGCACGCCGCCCATGCCGGTTGCGTGGTGGTGGACAATTCCGCGGCCTGGCGCATGGACGAACGCTGTCCCCTGGTGGTGCCGGAAGTCAATCCGGAGGCCCTGGAAGAGCATCAGGGCATCATTGCCAATCCCAACTGTTCCACCATCCAGATGGTAGTGGTGCTCAAGCCCCTGCACGACGCGGCACACATCAACCGCGTGGTGGTTTCCACCTATCAGGCCGTGTCCGGCACAGGCCAGAAAGGCATTGAGGAGCTGGAACGCCAGGTGCGCGACCTTTTCAACGCCCGCGACCCGGAAAACAAGGTGTATCCCTACCGCATCGCCTTCAATGTCCTGCCGCACATCGACGTCTTCCTGGACAACGACTACACCAAGGAAGAGATGAAGATGGTCAACGAAACCGTGAAGATCTTCGACGATCCCTCAATCAAGGTCACGGCTACCTGCGCGCGCGTGCCGGTATTTTTCTGCCATGCGGAATCCGTGAATATCGAAACCGAAAAGAAGATCACGGCCAAGGAAGCCCGGATCATGCTCTCCCAGGCTCCGGGCGTGAAGGTTTTCGACAATCCGCGCGAACTCATGTACCCCATGCCCGCCTACTGCATCGGCGACGATCCCACCTTTGTGGGGCGCATCCGCGAGGACGAAAGCATTGAAAACGGCCTGAACCTCTGGATCGTGGCCGACAACGTGCGCAAGGGCGCGGCGCTCAACGCCGTGCAGATCGCCGAGGAACTGCTCAAGCGCGATCTGGTCCGCGTGCCGGACAAGAATGTCTTCATGCGATAGCGCGGAGAAATATGCCATGCAGGCCGTGGATTCCGACACCTATCTGCAAGCCCTTTTGTCCGCCCCCCGTCCGGGGGCGGACAAATTCCTGGCCTTTTACGATCACCGGGTGGGATGCATCGGCACGGACCCGCGCCTCCTGCTCCTGCCCCTGGACGATCATATCTGCCATCGCGGCGACGGCCTGTTCGAAAGCATCTGTTACCGGGAGCGGAAGATTTTCGTCCTGGACGAACACCTGGCCCGGATGCGCGACGGCGCGCAGGCCCTGGACATCACGCCGCCCTGCTCCTGGGAGGAAATGCGCGCGCGCATTCTGGACGTGGCCCGCGCCTCGGGGCAGGCCCACGGCGACCTGCGCGTCTTTCTCAGCCGGGGGCCGGGCGGTTTCGGCGTTTCCCCGCAGGAATGCCCGCAGGCCGGTCTGTACATTGTGGCCCTGGCCTCCAGGCTGCCCTCCGAGGAATTGTACCGAAAAGGGCTCACGGCCTTCAGCAGCGCCATTCCGCCCAAGCAGGAATATCTGGCCCGGATCAAGAACACCAATTATCTGCCCAACGTCTTCATGGCCGTGGAGGCCCGCCAAAAAGGCATGGACGTGGCCGTGACCTTTGACGAGAACGGCTTCATGGGCGAAGCGGCCATTGCCAACCTGGGCATTGTGGACGCGCGGGGCCGCCTGCGCAGCCCGGAACTGCGCCGCATCCTGCCCGGCACCACCCTGCTGGCGGCTCTCAAGCTGGCCGAGGAACGCATGCCGGTCATCCAGGCGCCCATCCACAAAGAGGATATCGCCACGGCCCGCGAAATGCTGCTGTTCACCAGCGCCACGCTCTGCGTGGGCGTCACTCATTTTGACGGCAGGCCCGTGGGCCAGGGGGACTACCGGGGCCGCCCCGGCCCCACGGCCCTCTGGCTCAAAGACGCCCTGCTCGCGCAGATGCTGGCCCAGGGCACGCCTTACTGATGCGTATCCTGCTGCTCTCCCTTCAGGACGAAAATCAGGACGCCGCGCCCGCCGGCTCCACGCGCGCGCGGGTCCGGCGGCTGGAGGAGGAACAGACCCTGGCCCTGGTCAGAGCCATGCGTGACGGAGGCCGCCTGGCCCCTCTGCTGGTCTGCCTCAAGGGCTCGCGCCTGCACGAGCGCGCACGCGCCCTGAATCTGCCCCTGCTGGCCATGAGCGGCACGGGCAATCCCCTGGCCCTCTTGCGCCTCTGGAACCGGCAACGGCGGCATAAAAAGCTGCTGATCCAGACCGTGGGCGAGGAAGCCCTGGCTCTGGGCCGCCGTGTGCTGCGCATGCGCCCGTCCGGCAGCGCGCTGCTCGCGCACGCCTTCTTTTTGCGGCCGCCCGCGCCGGAACGGTGCAAAAGCAAAGAGATGCGCGCCGCCCGCTATATCCTCTGCGGTTCCAAACACGTGCAAAACCGAATTCTGGCCGCCTGGGAACAAGCGCCCGATGCCGCCGCGCCCGTCGTTCCCCCCATCGTTCCCGCAGACGCCCTGCCCCTGCTGCCGCCGGGCATCTGCCTGGAAGGCTTTGATCCGCCCAGCCCGTTCCGGGAGGAAGCAGGGCGGCACTTCATTTTCGGCATGGGGGAAAGCCTTGCGCCGCGATCCGGCGCGCAGTTGGTGGCGCGGGCCATGGCCGCCATCTGGCAGCGCGACGACCTGCCCCCCTGGGAAGTGCGTATGCTGGGCGGCGGTCCGCGTTTTCAGGAAGTGCTGGAAGAGGCCGCCGCCCTGGGTGTGGAATCGCGCCTCTGCCTGCTCAACGAACAGTACGCGCCGGATGTGCTGCGGAATTGCCACGCCTGGCTCGCGCCGGGTTCCTCGCCCGAGGAAGCGCCGGATACGCTCTGGTCTGGCTTCGCGGCGGGCCTGCCGGTCATTTGCAGCCGAAGCGGCCTGCACCTGGAACGCCTGGGCGGCCCGGACCAGGCGCAGAACGCGGCCCTGGCCGTGGAGGAGAACGATCCCCAGGCTCTGGCCAAGGCCATGATCGAAATCATGCAGGATGCGGAGCTGCGGCACAGACTGGCGCAATGCGGCCGCGCGCTGGCCCCGGCCACCGGCCTGCAGCACATGGCCGACCAGGCTTGCGCCCTGTTCGAAGCCTGGCTGCGGGCTCTGGGGACCGACGCGCCCGCCCCGGCGGAGAAAACTCCGGATACGCGGGAGCCTGCGGCGGCCCAGCGCGACGAATCGTCTTAGGGTCTGTTAACACTATAGAATTTTTGTTCGCCTGCAAGGAAGATAAACCTGCTTTGAGGGAGTGTACTCTTCTGGTACTCGACCGAAAAAGCAGGTGAAATCTGACGCGGCAGGAGGGCAAAAAGGCATAGCGTTAACAGGCCCTAGAGCGGATTACCGTTGCGATACTCCACAATGAGTCTTTTTGCGCAACGCCCGCTTCGCCGTTTACCGGCGCGAATAAATTGCGCTTACGCCTCCGTGGCGGGCGTCTGCTTACGCAGCCGCCAGAGCAATTTCAAAGTGAACTTGCTCTAACCTCCAGCCTTTTTCAGGACACCCATGAAGTGTAAAATCTGCAAGGCCCCGGCGGCCGTGGCCCTTAAAAGCCATAATGCCGCCTTCTGCCCGGACTGCTACAAGGATTTTTTCGCCCGCCAGGTCGCGCGCGGCATTGAAGGCCAAAAGCTCTTTACCCGCGACGAGCGTATTCTGGTGGCTCTTTCCGGCGGCAAGGACTCCCTGGCCCTGATGCTGGAGCTGGCCCGCCAGGATTACAACGTCACCGGCCTGCACATCGACCTGGCTATTCCCGGCTCCTCGGCGGCGGCGCGGGGAGTGGTGGAGCGTTTCTGCGCCAAGCACGGCCTCAAGCTGCTGATCAAGGACATGGCCGCCGAGGGCCTGCCCATTCCGGCGGTCAAGGAACGCCTGCACCGGCCGATCTGTTCGGCCTGCGGCAAGATCAAGCGCCACTTCTTCAACAAGGTGGCGCTGGACGAAGGCTTTGACGCCCTGGCCACGGGCCACAACCTGGACGACGAGGCGGCCCGCCTGTTCAGCAATACCCTGCGCTGGGACACGGCCTACCTTTCGGATCAGGGCCCCCTGCTGCCCGGCGAGCACGGCTTTGCCCGCAAGGTCAAACCGCTCTGGCGGCTCACGGAATTTGAAACCGCCAACTATGCCTTTCTAATGGGCATTGAAAACCATTACGCGCCCTGCCCCTACAGCCCCGGCGCCAGCTTCACCGTGCTCAAGGGCTTGCTGCAACGCCTGGAAACGGCCATGCCCGGCCGCAAACTGGATTTCTACCAGGGCTTTCTGGCGCGCGGGCGGCCCGTCTTCGCCCGGCGCGAGGCCGAGGAGGGCGTGGAACTGGCCCCCTGCCCGCAGTGCGGCTACCCCACCTCTTCCGGCGATCTCTGCGGGGTTTGCCGGATACGGGAGGCGCTGCGGGGCGAGTAGCCTTGCCTGCCCTGCCCCTGGGGTCATTCTGTTCTCCGTCCGCTGTGTTATTCTGCCCTCCGGGTACGAAGGCTTACGGCGTGCCGCCGTTTGGGCCGCCTCCGGCGCGGGCAGGGGCCGGAGGCGTGAATCCTCCGTGTCCGCAGGGCCCGGAGTACCTCATCCGCATGACAAGCCCATAGAACAAGTACCTTTGAAAAATAACCCGCTCTAAATACAAAATCACTCTGCCGACGGCAGGAGAACAGAATGACCCTGCCCCGCGCGTATTGCTCCCCCGCCGCCAAGGCGCTATCCTGCGTTTTATGAACATCCTGCGCAAAGCTCTGCAACGGGGCCTGACCCCGAGCAATATCATCAGCTATGTCTGCCTGGAGAGCATGCGGCTCTGGGGCGCGTTCTGGGGCACAGTGCGCCTGCGCTGCAAGGCCGCCCTGCTGGGCGTGGCCGTGGGGCCGGGCACGCGTGCCCACGGGCCCGTGGGCCTGTTGCGCTGGCCGGGCGGCAGCATCCGCATCGGCGCGCGCGCCAGTCTGATTTCCTCCCGGCGGCGGGCCACGGCGGCCAGCCTGTACGCGCCCGTGCGCCTGCGCGTGTTCGGGCCAGGCGCGGCCATCGAAATCGGCGAGGGCGCGCAGCTCAGCGGCACGTCCGTCACCGCGCGCTCGCAACGCATCAGCATCGGCCGTCAGGTTCTGCTGGCCCCCAACTGCGTAATTGTGGATTCGGACTTCCACGCCCCCTGGCCGCCCGAGGCCCGCGCCACGGAACCGGGCCTGGAACGTGACGCGCCGGTGAGCATCGGGGACTACGTCTGGATCGGCATGAACTGCCTGATTCTCAAGGGCGTGAGCATCGGCGAGGGCGCCATGATCGGCGCGGGCAGCGTGGTGACCCGCGACGTGCCGCCCTTCTGCCTGGCCGCGGGCGCGCCAGCGCGCGTGCTGCGCCGCCTGGGCCCGGAGGACGCCATGCCCGGTTCAGAAGGCCGGGGAGCCTGAGATGGATGCCGGAAGAGGAACCCCCGCAGGCGTCGGCGAATACATTGCCGCGTTGCTGGCCTCAGCCAAAATGGGCGACCAGGTCACCCATCACCGCCTGCTGCCCGGCGCGGAACCCGTGTTCGCGCCCAGCCGCCTGCCTTGGCCGCGCGCCATCGGCAATCTGCTGGAGGAGCGCGGCGTCCGCCTTTACAGCCATCAGGCCTTGGCCACGGACCACATCCGCGCCGGGCATTCCGTGGTGGTGGCAACGCCCACGGCCAGCGGCAAAAGCCTGATCTACAATCTGCCCGTGCTGGAGCGCCATCTGCACGATCCCGACGCCAGGGCGCTCTATCTCTTTCCGCTCAAGGCCCTGGCCCAGGACCAGCTGGCGGCCTTCACGGCCCTGACCGCGACCTGGCCCGAGGCGGCCCGGCCCACGGCCGCGCTCTACGACGGCGACACCAGCGACCATTTCCGGCGCAAGATCCGGCGCGATCCGCCCACAGTGCTGGTCAGCAATCCGGAAATGCTGCACCTGGGCATCTTGCCCCACCACGAGCAGTGGGCCGCCTTTCTGGCGGGCCTGACCCACGTGGTGGTGGACGAGGCCCACACCTACCGGGGGGTGTTCGGCGCGCACATGGCCCAGGTCTTCCGACGGCTGAATCGTCTGGCCGGGCGCTACGGCGCGCGGCCCACCTATGTGCTCTGCACGGCCACGGTGGGCAATCCCGGCGAATTGGCGAGCGCACTTATCGGCGCGGGCGACGGCGCAACGGCGTCCGGCGCGCCTGTCGTCATTGACACGTCGGGCGCGCCCCAGGGACCGCGCCATTTCGTGTTTCTCAATCCCGAGCAGAGCCCGGCCACGGCGGCCATCGACCTGCTCAAGGCGGCGCTGGCCCGCAATCTGCGCACCATCGTCTATTGCCGCTCGCGCCGGATGACCGAGCTGGTCAGCCTCTGGGCGGGCAGCCGGTCCGGCCCGTACAAAGAACGCATTTCCGCCTACCGCGCGGGCTTTCTGCCCGAGGAGCGCCGGAGCATCGAGGCCCGCATGGCCTCGGGCGAGCTGCTGGCCGTGGTCAGCACCAGCGCTCTGGAGCTGGGCATCGACATCGGCGGCCTGGACGTCTGCATTCTGGTGGGTTATCCCGGCACGGTCATGGCAACCCTCCAGCGCGGCGGCCGGGTGGGCCGGGCGCAGCAGGAATCGGCGGTCATCGTGGTGGCCGGGGAGGACGCCCTGGACCAGTATTTCGCCCGCAATCCCGAGGATTTTTTCAGCCGACCGCCGGAAAAGGCCGTGGTCAATCCGGACAACGAGGTCATTCTGGCCCGGCATCTGGAATGCGCCGCCGCCGAACTGCCCCTGAGCGCGGATGAGCCCTGGCTGCACTCCGCGGGCGCGCGCCGGGCCGTGCGCGAACTCCGCAAGCAAAGCCTGCTGCTGCAATCCGCCGACGGCAGGCAATGGCTGGCCGCGCGCAAGCGGCCCCAGCGTCTGGTGGACCTGCGCGGCACGGGCCAAAGCTACAGCATCGAGGATCAGGAGGGCGCTGTCATCGGCTCGGTGGACGGCTTCCGGGCCTGGCGCGAAACCCATCCCGGCGCGGTCTACCTGCACCGGGGCCGCACGTACCTCATTGAGGAAGTGGACCCCGGCCGGGCCGCGATCCGCGCCAAAGAAGCCAATGTTTCCTGGTTCACGCGCACGCGCGGGCAAAAAAGCACGGACATCCTGGAAGAGACGGAGCGCCTTGCCATCGGCCGCTGCCTGGTCTGCCGGGGCAGGCTGCGGATCACCGAGCGCATTACCGGCTATGAAAAGCGCGCGACGTCCGGCAACCGGCTGCTGACCATCGTGCCTCTGGACGCGCCGCCCCAGGTCTTTGAAACCGAGGGTCTCTGGTACGTGATTCCGGACACTGTCCGGGCCGGGCTGGAGGAGCGCTTCCTGCATTTCATGGGCTCCATCCACGCTCTGGAGCACGCAATCATCGGCCTGCTGCCCCTGCAGGTCATGGCCGACCGCAACGACTTCGGCGGCATTTCCATTCCGCTGCATCCCCAGACGGGACTGCCCTGCGTTTTCGTCTACGACGGCCTGCCCGGCGGCGCGGGCCTCACCCGCCAGGCCTTTGCCGGAGCCCGGGAACTGCTGGAAGCCACGCGCCGGGTTGTGGGGGCCTGCCCCTGCGAGGACGGCTGCCCCTCCTGCGTGCATTCGCCCAAATGCGGCTCGGGCAACCGGCCCATCAGCAAACAGGGCGCTCTGGCCCTGCTGGACGAACTGCTCGCGCCGGGCGGCGAAGGCGACGCCCTTTGCCGGGAGCTGCGAATCAGCCCGGCCCCCGAACATTTGGACGACCACCCGAATGACCGCCTGGAGGCGAGCCTGAACGCCGGGCCGGAAGCATCCCCGGATATCCGTCCGCGAGAAACGCCGGGCACGCCGTTCGCCAACGCCCCGCGCCAGGAGAAAATTATGGAAAACAGGCCCGCGACTCCGGCAGCTTCCCCCGTGCCCGACAGCCTCACGGTCCATATTCCCGTGCCGCCGCCCCGGCATTATGTGGTCTTTGACGTGGAAACCCGGCGCTCGGCGGCTGACGTCGGCGGCTGGCACAAAGCCGGACAAATGGGCGTGAGCGTCACCGTGCTCTACGACAGCCTGGCCGACGACTATTTTTCCTACAGCCAGGACGAACTGCCCGCCCTGTTCGAGCGCCTGCGCGCCGCCGAAACCGTGGTGGGCTTCAACAGCCTGCGTTTCGACTATGCGGTGCTCACGTCCTTCGCGCCCTTTGAGCTGCGCGCCCTGCCCAGCCTGGATTTGCTCCAGCGCATCAAGGAGCGCCTCAACTATCGGATTTCGCTCGACAACCTGGGCCAGGCCACGCTCGGCGAACCCAAAAGCGCCGACGGCCTGCAGGCCCTGCAATGGTGGAAGGAAGGCCGCTGCGAGGAAATCGCGGCCTATTGCCGCAAGGATGTGGACCTGACCCGCCGCCTCTATCTCTTCGGCCTGCGCGAGGGCTATCTGCTGTTCACCAACAAGGCCGGGCAGCGTGTGCGCGTGCCCGTGGATTTCGGACAACGGCCATGAACAGAACGGATGCGGAACTGGCGGCGGACCTGATCACCTGGCGGCGCGAGCTGCACCGGCATCCCGAAACGGGCTGGACGGAATTCTGGACCACGGCCTTTGCGGCGGACGTCCTGCACTCCCTGGGATATGCCCCGCGCGTGGGCCGCGAAATCCTCAATCCGGACCAGCGCATGGGCCTGCCCGCCCCGGCCGTGCTCAAGCGGGCGCGCCAGCGGGCCGTCCAGGAGGGCGCCGATCCCCGCTGGCTTGAGCGCATGGGCCCGGCCACCGGGCTTGTGGCGGATCTGCATCCCGGCCGGGAGCCGGATCTGGTGTTGCGTTTCGATCTGGACGCCCTGGAAATGCCGGAGGCCGATGACGCCGGGCATCTCCCGGCGCGGGAGGGTTTCGCCTCCCGCCACCCCGGTCTCTGCCACGCCTGCGGCCACGACGGGCACACGGCCCTGGGCCTGGGTCTGGCCGCTCTGCTGCGGCGGGACGCAACGCGCCTGGCGCGCAATGTGCGCCTGCTCTTCCAACCGGCGGAGGAAGGCGTGCGCGGCGCGTCCTCGCTGATCCAGCAAGTGCTGGGCGCGCGCCATTTTCTGGCCGTGCACCTGGGACTCGGCGCGCCGGAAAGCGGGACCCTGGTTACCGGGCTGTCGGGCTTTCTGGCCACAACCAAATTCGACGCGCGCTTTACGGGCCGCGCGGCGCATGCCGGGCTTGCGCCCGAGGCCGGACGCGACGCCCTTCAGGGGGCCGCCGAAGCGCTGCTGGCCCTGCACACCCTGCCTGGCCAGGCGAGCCAGAGCGGGCAGGAGGAACAGGCGACCCCAAAAGGCCGGATCAACGTGGGCCTGCTTGCGGGCGGCTCGGCCCGCAACATCGTGCCGGATCAGGCCGTCATGGCCTGCGAAACGCGTTGCGTTGACCGTGAGGCGGACAATGCCCTGCTGGCCGGGGCCCGCGCGACTCTGGGGCGCATTGCGCGCGAGCGGGAACTGGGCCTGGAAATCACGATTCAGGGCCGCGCGGGCTGCGCGGACAGCGATGCGGAGCTGGCCCGGCTGCTGGCCCGGACCGCCCTGGAACTGCCGCCGGGCCCGGACGGGCGGCCCTTGTTCGCAGTGGGCAAAATATGTTCCGAGGGACGCATGGCGGCCAGCGAAGACGCGACCACCCTGATGGAAGCCGTGCAGCTGGGCGGCGGCCAGGCCGCGTATGCTCTGCTGGGCGCTGATCTGGCGGGCGGCCACCATACGCCGCATTTCGACTTTGACGAAAGCGTGCTCTGGCCAGGCGCATTATGGCTGGCGGCAGTGTGCGGAAGGCTGTGCGGCCAGGCTCTGTTGACAGTGCGGCGGCCTTACGTGTAGAGTGCGTCGTTACTTTGTTTTAACGGATGTTGGATGCTGGATATCGTAATCATTGGATAAGTAAGTTCCGCTAAGGCCGCAGGGCCGGCGGGACGCGAACATGGCCGGCCGCCCCCGCGCGGCGTCTTGTCGTTTATCCATTGACACGAGGTATCCCGTGAACATTTCCCGTCTTGAGCAAAGAACTCTTCACACCCTGGCCAAGGGTGGCAGAATCCTGATAATCCGCGACAGTTCCGGCAAGATAGCTGAGGTGGAATGCTATACCCGCGAGGGTTGGCTGCTCAGCGACTGCACCCCGGAGATCTTCAAGAAGCTGAAAAGCAAAAAGCTTATCAGCTCGAAAAACAGTCTCCCTTACCGCATCACTTCGGAAGGCCTGAGCGCCGTGCGCGCCCAGACCGATAACCGCTGATGTTTCACCTCTCCATGGAGTCAACCATGACTATCGCTATCCGCCCGGAATGCCCCGAGGATTTCCCCATTATCCATGACCTGGTGCGCACGGCCTTTGAAAACGCCGAATATGCAAGCGGCGACGAGCATTTTCTCGTGGATCGCCTGCGCGGTTCGCGGGAATACATTCCCGAACTCAGCCTGGTGGCCGAGGAAGACGGCCGCATCGTCGGCCACATCATGTTCACCAGGCTGAAGGTCGGGGAGGCGACGGCCCTGACCCTCGCCCCGCTGGCCGTGCCGCCTTCGCACCAGGGCAGGGGCATAGGCGGCGCCCTTATCCGGCGCGGGCATGAGATTGCCCGTTCTCTGGGCTGGGAATTTGTAATCCTGGTGGGGCATGCGGGCTATTACCCGCGCTTCGGCTACAAGTCCGCCGCTTCTTTCGGCATTGTTTCCCCTTTTGAGGTGCCGGAGGAAGCCTTTATGGCCATCAACCTCAGAGGCGGCGCGGAACGCCTGCCCGGCCTGCTGCAGTACTCCCCGGCATTCTTCCCGGAGAGCCCGGCATAACCTTCTATCCGTCCCTTTCCCGGCAATCGCTTGCCGGGAAAGGGACGGTTTTTAGAACAAAATAACAGTGAAAAGTTACACTGCTCCAGAGAGCGTCGTCACGAAATGGATTTTCGTGTTCTATCAAGGAGAGCAAGCCGTCAGCGTTGCGGCCCTTATCAGTACGCCGCTTTGCGGCTGCAGTTGAGGCAACACAGCAAGGCCGTGAACGGTCGGCGCGACCGGAATAAAAGGCAATGTCCGACGCGGAGATAACCGAAAAAGCGCTCGTGACGGCATCCTCTAATAGAGTTTTTCCAGCAGTTCTGCCTCGCCCTCCAGGCTGTAGCAGTGTTCCTCAGCCGGGAAGGTTCCGTCCTTGACTTCTTGCGCGTAGGCCGTGAAGGCCGCGCGCATGGCTTCGCCCACCTCGCCGAAACGCTTGACGAATTTGGGGGCCACAGTATCGCAGAGGCCCAGCATGTCCTGCCAGACCAGCACCTGGCCGTCGCACTCCGGTCCCGCGCCGATGCCGATGACCGGTATTTCCAGCTCCTTGCTGACGCGGGCGGCCAGGGCGGCGGGCACGCATTCCAGCACCAGGGAAAAGGCCCCGGCCTCCTGCAAAGCGCGGGCGTCGTCCAGCAGCTTCTGGGCGGCGGCCAAGCTTTTGCCCTGCACCTTATAACCGCCGAAAGCGTTGACCGACTGCGGGGTCAGGCCCAGATGTCCCATGACCGGGATGGACGCCCGCGTGAGCGCGCGCACCTCGTCGCAGAAGGCCGCGCCGCCTTCCAGCTTGACGGCCTGGGCCCGGCCTTCCTTGACCAGCTGGCCGGCATTGCGCACGGTGTCGGCCACGGAAACCTGGCAGCTCATGAAGGGCATGTCGCAGATCACCAGGGCCGAACATGAGCCGCGCGCCACGGCCGCGCAATGGCGGATCATGTCCTCCAGGGTGACGGAGAGGGTGTCCGGCCAGCCCAGCATGACCATGCCCAGCGAATCCCCCACCAGCAGGGCGTTGACGCCGGTCCGATCCATGAGCCTGGCCGTGCTGTAGTCGTAGGCCGTGAGCATGACCAGTTTTTCCCGGCCCTTGGCCTGCCTGAATGTGGCGACGGTGTTTTTCATGCCTTTTCCCCCTGCGTGCCCGTCCGGCCCTGCAGAGCCAGGGCCATGAGCAGATGCGTCAGTTTGGCGGCGGTGAAGTTTGCGTGGTGCAGGCCCGGAATGGGGGCCAGTTCCACCACGTCCAGACCCACAATTTCACGCTCCCGCGTGCAGCGCTCCAGAATGAACTGGGCCTCGCGCCAGGAAATGCCGCCCGGCGACGGCGTTCCCGTGGCCGGCATCAGCGACGAGTCCAGGCCGTCCACGTCAAAGCTGATGTAGATGCGGCGCGGAAAATCCTCGGGCAGGGGCTGCTCTGGCAGACCAACGCGAGCCAGAAAATAGGCGTCATAATGGGTGACGTTGTAGCGTTTGCGTACCTCGGCCTCCTCCCGGCTCATGTCGCGCACCGCGAACTGCACCAGCGGCAGGCCCAGATCGGCCACGGCCCGGTGCATGACGCAGGCGTGGGAATAGGGATCGCCCTCATATTCGGGCCGCAGGTCCGCATGCGCGTCGAACTGGACGATGCCGAAAGGTTCGTTCTTTTCCCGCGCCTGCCGGGCCAGGGCCCGCAGCGCGCCCAGACTCACGGTATGCTCGCCGCCCAGCAGCACGGGCACGGCCTTGCAGTCCAGAGCCCGGCGCGTGGCGGCCTCAATGCGGGCCAGCACCCCCTCCACCGGCCCGGCGCAGTCCACGGGCGGGGCGGTATAAAAACCTGACTCGCCCGGCGCAAGTCCGCTTTCCCAGGCTTCCAGCTGCCGGGAGGCGTCCAGCAGGGCCGCCGGGCCCCGGGCCGCGCCGCCGCCGTAGGAAACACTGCGTTCCAGCGGCGCGGGGATGATGTGAAAGGCCGCGTCCTCGGGCCGTGCCGGAGCATACTCCGAAGCCAGAAAATTCTGCTGATCCATATCTCCCGTCCTCAGCGCGGCTTCATGGCGAGGCTGAGCGCAATTTCTGGCCCGCACACCGGTATCCACGCGCCGTCAGCATAACGCCGCCGCCCGCATCCGTAAACGGGCGGGCGCGGCGCGCCGGGGCGGGCGTATCAAAATCCATATTCCCCATCATCGTTGCCTGTCGTGAGAATCCGGCGGAACAAAGGAGGATTTGCTCAATGCCGTGGGGAGGTCGGATTATAATTAGTAACCATCTGAAATAAATCTAGTTTTATATATCCTGACAACATTTTTGGATGAATCCGCTTTGGCGGCGTGACAGCCGACCACAGAGAGGAGGCAATAAAAAAAACGGCCCACTTGGGGAGGCAGGCCGTTTTGTTTGGAGGAGGCTGTCAGCAAAAGAAAGGAAGGTACTTTCTATATTGCAACTGGCATGCCAAATTAGATTTTCTCAGAAATTTATTTAACATTTTGAAATATAATATAAAAAATTTTCAGCCGCTATGCCGCTGCGTAAAAAATTTTATACACCGGCAAGCCGGATCCAGCTGTACAGGCATGTGGACGTACAAAAAATTATCTCCATTTGAGACAGCAACGTCGGGAAAAACAGGACCGGCCTTCAGAGCAAGACGTACATGAAGGAACACCGCCGGGCTGCCGGCCTTGATGCCCACGCCACAGAAAGCGGATACATGCCGCTCCGGAAAGAGACAGTCGTCGGCCGTTGTCACAGGCGGCGTCCGGCAGCAACAGGAATGGCGCACCCAGAGCAAAGTAACTTTTCAACGTGACTTTGCTCTGGCGGCTACGAAAGCTGACGCCGGAACCTGGCGCCGGCCGTTGCCGCTGCCGGCTTGCTTGAGCCGTTCACGGCGAAGCCGTGTTGCCTTAACTGCGGCCGCAAGGCGGCATACAGATGAGGACAGCACGGCTTCGGATCAAGACGGCAACGATCAGACTGAAGGCAGCGTCAACGTTGAGAAGTCAATTCTCAAAGCTGATCCGCTCTAATGCACAGTGTCTTTGCTCTGCACGGCCGAACCCTGGCCCGACATGGCCAGCCTGTTCGCCAGTTCCTTGGCACCCGGCGTTTCCCGCCACTGGGTGAAAAGCTTGCGCCAAGCCCCGAATTCCAGAAAACCCTGATCCAGCTGGCTCTCGTGCATCTGCACCCAGGCATTGAACAATTGCATCTGAACCTGGAAGGTGGCGCTCTCAAAAATGGTGGAGGCCATGTCCTTGGGCAGACTCTTGCCGTCCAGATTGTCCAGCACGAACGTGCACACGGCCCGGCGGGAGGTTTCAAAATCCACTTCCCGGCCGTTCATATCCTCGGCCAACGGCAGCAGATGGGGATAGAGTTCCTTGATCCGCTCCATACCCTTCTCGGGCACGGCCAGAAAAAGCGGCGTCTCGCCGTCCGGCCCGGCGGGCGCGTCCGGCTTTTCGCTGATGAAATAAAAACGCAGCCAGTTCTCGAACATCACGGCTTCAAGAACCTGGAAAACCGCGTTCTGAAATTGTTCCTGTTGTTCAGGCATGTCATTTTTCCTCCGCTAGGCAAATATTTTCAATAATAGACGCGGGCACAGGCCGCGTCAATGCGGGGTTGCGCGCGGCTCTGGCTTGTGCACACGGCTTATGCTAAGCTCCTTCCATGATCGATTACGCCCAGGCCCTGAACGAAGCCCAGTACGCGGCGGCCACCAGCGGCGACGGTCCCGTGCTGGTCGTGGCCGGCGCGGGCAGCGGCAAAACCCGCACCATCGTCTACCGTCTGGCCTGGCTGGCCGAGCACGGCGTCGCGCCTACGTCCATCCTGTTGCTGACCTTCACCCGCAAGGCCGCACAGGAGATGCTCCAGCGCGCGGGCATGCTTCTGGACCAGGGCCTTTCCGGCGTGCAGGGCGGCACCTTCCACGCCTTCGCCTACGGCGTGCTGCGCCGCTGGCGACCCGCCTGGCTGGGCGAGCGGCCCTTCACGGTCATGGATTCGGCGGACATCACGGCGGCGGTCAAATACTGCAAGGACGAGCTCAAACTGGGCCGGGGCGACCGCTCCTTCCCCAAGACCCAGAGCATCGTGGGCCTGCTGAGCAAAGCCCGGAACAAGGAGCTGTCCCTCGAGGAGGTGCTGCGGCGCGAGGCCTTCCACCTTCTGCCCCACACCGAAGCCCTCGCGGTTCTGGGCGAAGCCTACACCGCCTACCGCCGCGAAAAGGGTCTGCTGGACTACGACGACCTGCTCTTTGAGCTGGAAACCCTGCTGCGCGAAAACCAGGCCGCCGCCGAAGCCCTGCGCCTGCGCTTCAGCCATATCCTGGTGGACGAATACCAGGACACCAACCTGGTCCAGGCCCGCATTGTGCGCCTGCTTGCCGGGCCGCCCGACAAGGACGCGGACGGCAGGGAAACCACGGCCATAACCGGCAACGTCATGGCCGTGGGCGACGAAGCCCAGTCCATCTATGCCTTTCGCGGGGCCAATGTCCGCAACATTCTGGATTTCCCCAAACTCTTTCCGGGCACGCGCATCATCCGCCTGGAGGAGAATTACCGCTCCACCAAGCCCGTACTGGACGTGGCCAACAGCCTTTTGGCCCACGCGGCGGAATCCTTCCGCAAGACTCTGTTCACCCGCAAGGAAGGCGGCGGCCCGGTGCGTCTGGTCACGCCGCTCAGCGACATGAGCCAGGCCAAGCTGGTGGTGCGCCGCATCGAGGAACTGCTGGACACGCATCTGCCCCACGAAATCGCGGTGCTCTTCCGCGCGGGCTTCCATTCTTACAACCTGGAAATGGCCCTGAACCAGGCGGGCATTCCCTTCCGCAAATACGGCGGCCTGCGCTATACCGAGGCCGCGCACGTCAAGGACGTCATCGCCTACGCCCGTCTGGTGCTCAACCCCCTGGATCTGCCCGCCTTCGCGCGGGTGGCGGCACTGCACAGCGGCATCGGCCCCAAGACCGTGCAGAAGCTCTATGCCGTGGCCCTGGGCGGGGACGCCAAAGCCGTGGAAAAGGCCTTTGCCCGCCATCCGGATCTGTTGGAGGACATGCGCTTCGTGGACGATCTGCGCGCCCGGCCACAGAGCCCGGCGGCCCTGTTCGGAGCCGTGCTGGAGCACTATCGGCCCCGGCTGGAAAGCACCTACCCCGAAGACTGGCCCCGCCGCCAGCAGGGCCTGGAGGAAATCATCCAGATGGCCGCCGGGTACAGCGAACTGGACCTTTTTGTGGCGGATCTGGCCCTGGAGTCGCCGGAAGAAGACGAAAACGACGGCGAGGGACGCATCACATTGTCCACCGTGCATTCGGCCAAGGGCCTGGAATGGAACGCCGTGCTGATCATTGATCTGGTGGAGGACCGCTTTCCCTCCCGCCACGCCCTGGCCCGGCCCGAGGATTTCGAGGAGGAGCGCCGCCTGATGTACGTGGCCTGCACCCGCGCCCGTCAGGATCTGGAGCTGTACGCCCCGGCGGCCATTTACAGCCGGGCCGAGCGCGGCAGCCTGCACGTCAGCCAGAGCCCCTTTGTGCGCGAACTGTCCCCGGGCCTGACCGAGGAATGGGTGGAAGGCTTCGGCGGGATACTCAGCCGCCGCGGAAGTTGTTTTTCCGGCGCGGGCGGCGCGCGCAACCGACTGCTGCCCCCCGCGCGTCAGGCGGTTTCCGCTTTTCCCGGCCCCGCCGAAGAAGGCGCGGCCTTTGACGACTGCCAGCTCCGGCCTGAAAGCGACTCCTTGCCTTCGGTTCAGACCGAGGTTCAGGATATGCCGCGCGCGGATGACGCCATGCCTTCCGCCGCTTCCACCACCGGCACGGCCCGACTCTGCCACTGCCGCCACCGCATTTTCGGCCGGGGCAAGATCATCAAGCACTTGCCTCCGGACAAGGTGCAGGTGAATTTCCCCGGTTTCGGGCTGAAAGTCATTCTGACCGAATATCTGCTCATGGAGAACTGACATGGTTCCGGCCCCGCCATCCCCTTCCGCTTCCCCCTTTTCCGAGGACGGCATTCTGGCCTGCCTCGCCCGCCATTTTCCACAGACGCATGCCTCCCTGCTGCTGGGCCGGGGCGACGACTGCGCGGTGCTCAAGGCCGGGCGGCCCCTGTGCGTGAGCAGCGACCTCTTTCTGGAGGACATCCACTTCCGGCGCTCCTATTTCAGCCCCGAGGACACGGGGCACAAGGCTCTGGCCGTCAACGTCAGCGATCTGGCCGCCTGCGGGGCCCGGCCTCTGGGTTTCACCCTCTGCCTGGGCCTGCCGGACTGGGTGGACATGGCCTGGCTGGAAGCCTTTTTCAGCGGCATGGCCGCCCTGGCCGGACAGCAGCGCATGGCCCTGGCCGGGGGGGATCTCTCCCGTTGCCAACAGCTGCACATCAGCGTGACGGTCTGGGGCGAAACCGCCGAGCCCGGCGGTTTTCTGGCGCGCGGCGGCAGCATGCCCGGCGACAGCCTCTTTGTGGTGGGCCGCGTGGGCCTGGCGCGGGTGGGCCTGCAGATGCTGGAGACTTGCGGCCGCGACGCCCTGCGGGACTGGCCCGAGGCCTGCGCCGCCCATTTGCGGCCCGAACCCCAGGTGGACGCGGGCCTGATGCTGGCGCGCGCGGGCTACAACGCCCGGCCGCCCGCGCTCATGGACCTTTCCGACGGCATCATCCGCGATCTGCCCCGTCTGCTGGGCCTGAGCGGCGAGCTGCGCGCCGGAGCCGAAAAAGGCCGGGGCAATCACGGCCTGGGCGCGGCCATATTGCTGCCCCAGGGCCTGCTGCACGCCGAAGTGCTGCGCTGCGCCCGGGAGCAGGGAAAAAATCCGGTCCACGAAGCCCTGCTGGGCGGCGAGGATTACGCCCTGCTGGGTTCCTGCGCGCCGGACATGCTGCCTTCCCTGCACGCGGCCATCCCCGGCTTTTGCAGCATCGGCACGGTCACGGCCGGCGGCGGCATTACCTGCAACAACGAACCCCTGGACTGCCTGCACGGCTTTGACCACTTTGAAAGCGGCGATCGAAGAGACGTCGAGGCCGACTGATGCGCGCTCACCTAGCCGTCGTCACCTGGAACAGGCTCGCGCTTACCCGTATCTGCCTTGAGAGTCTGCTGGCCCGGACCCCGCCGGGCTATACGCTGACCATTGTGGACAACGGCAGCGAGGACGGCAGCCGGGAATATCTGCAAAGCCTGGCCGCCGCCCATGCGCATATCCGCCTGAAGCTGCTTTCCCGCAATATGGGCGTCAGCGTGGCCGCCAATCTGGCCTGGGATGACGCGGCGGACGACGATTTTTACATCAAGCTGGACAATGATGTGGAGATTCTGGATCCGCTCTGGTTGGAGCGGCTCACACGATTGCTGGCGCAAAATCCGCAGGTGGGCATGGCCGCCTACAGGCTCTGCGACTGGCATGAGCCCTCCCGTCAACCGCTTGTCCTGCGCGACGGCGGCGAAGCGGAACTGACCACGGTCTGCGGCGGGGGCTGCGTCTGTATTCCCCGCGCGGTATATGAGCGCCTGGGCTTCTGGAATGAAGGTTACGGCAGATACGGACATGAGGATCAGGATTACAGCTGGCGGGCACGAAAAGCCGGCTATGCGCTGGCTTCGGTCGCGGCCGAAGGCATGGTGCGCCATCTGGGCTATGCCGAGGGCATGGTGGACGCGGACATCGAGCGCGGCAAAAAAATGAGTAACCAGTCCCGTCTTTCCGGCGACACCGCCTATTATCTCAATCTGCTGCTGTTTGACGAAGGCCTGCTGCCTCTGCGGATGATCCGCAAATACCTGCCGTCAGAGACTGACGGACGCATTTCCTTTGTGCTGAATCCCGCCTACCGGCCGGTGCAGAAGCTGCTGAACACCCTGGCCCGGACCGTCGAGGTGGACGCGTCGGGCGAGCTGTCCCGCCTGGACCTGAGCGCATGGCGGCAAGGAGCAAGCGAGTATGAATCCGAATCCTGAGGACCTGGATGTCTGTGTGGAGGATCTGCGTTCCGTCTGCCGCGACGCATGGCGGGAGGGCTTGCTGTCGGGCTGTAACGGCAACGCCAGCCGCCGCCTGCCCGCGCCCCGCGACGGCCTGCTCTGTGTGACCCGCTCGGGCGCGGCCAAGGGCCGCCTGACGGCGCGGGACTGTTGCCTGGTGGACGCGCGGACCGGCGAAATACACTGCGGCGGCCCGGCTTCCTCGGAACTGGGCATGCATCTGGAACTGTACCGCGCCCTGCCCCATTGCGGAGCCGTGCTGCACAGCCATCCCCGCCGCCTGCTGGCCCTGAGCATGGTTGAGGCTGATCAGGAGGATTTTCTGCGCCTGCCCCTGTTCGAGGCCGATGTCTGGCGGGCCCGTCTGGGCTTTGCGCCCGCCCTGCCGCCGGGCGGCGCGGAGCTGGCCCTGGCCGTTGCCGAC
>OKSB01001562.1_pt1 | contig 22347 bp, 22 predicted proteins | sample 1601171 | NCBI WGS metagenome assembly OKSB01 (sample SAMEA3541496, study PRJEB24748) | human gut metagenome | biome: human gut; feature: human-associated habitat; material: faeces | place: China | collected 2012 | reverse complement strand
CCCGGCGGCAAAACGTTTCACGGCAGAGAGCGGCTCAGGCATGAAATGTGTGAACCGCTCCGGCAAGGGTTTGCAGCCAACCCCTTGTCATGACAAGTGGTACATACTCTGAGGGGCCCGGCCCCCTACTCGCAACACTCTAACCTTTCGGCAGGGCCGGAAAGGGGAACGGGATGGCGGACCACGCAGATGAGCCGACCGTGTACAGACAGTTGAGCACGGACATGCGCCAGGGGCTGAAGGATATTTACCAGCAGATTTCCACGGCTTCCAGCGATCAGGCTTCGCCCGTGCCCGAAACGGACGCCCTGTTCCACGAGGCTTCGGACCAGTTGGGGGAAGTGCTCAAAGCCACGGAAACAGCCACCATGAGCATCATGGAAATCGTGGAGAAGCATCTGGATCTCCAAGCCGAAAGCGCGGAACTGCTGGCCGCCGTGCGGGAAGGCACGGCCACGGAAAGCCAGAAGGCCCGCCTTGCCGAGATCAACAGCCAATTGGGCGATGATCTCACCAGCCTGCTGACCACCCTGAGTTTTCAGGACATCACGGGCCAGCGGATCAAACGGGTGGTGGCGGCTCTGAACAAGATTGAAAACAGCGTGGTGGAGCTCTATGTCTCTTCCGGCCTGATCATGGACGGCGCGGAAAAAGACCCGGCCAAGAACGCCCAGGCCCTGAAAGAGGAAGCCAGCAAGGCTGTGGAGGATTTCCGCCAGAACCGCAAGGTCGTTTCCTCGCTCAACGGTCCCAAGAAAGGCGTCTCTCAGGGGGCCATCGACGATATGCTGGCCCAGTTGGGCATGTAGTGTCTAATTTAAAAAATCAGGCACACAAAACCCAGAGGGTCTTGCGGCGGCGCAGCCGCCGCAACTCAGCGAAAAACCACGTTTTTTCTCTGACGATCCTCCGAAAATTGAGAGCATAACTATACTCAAAATTTTTGCAATCAGAGTAATCCCGGATTCCGGCATTTGAAAAGCAAACAGCCCGCCGATGGTTTTCACCACGGCGGGCTGTTGCTTTACAGGGCTGTTATTCTTCAACGTCTGTTGGCCACTACGAGAAATTTTGTTCTCTGCCAAGGAAGGAAGACTTTTTATGGAAGGAGTGTACTCTTGTGGTACTCGACCGGAATAAAAAGTCTTTCTGACGCAGGCAGAGGGCGAAAGGGCCGTAGTGCCAACAGACTTAGGCCAGAACCGTCTTGCCCAACTCCAAGGCCTTAAGATTGGACTCCTGCAGCTTAGCGGGCAGAAACTTCTTGATGGCCGCTTCCAAGGCGTCCACGCCGAAAGGCAGCACGCCGGAGGCGCAGACCGCGCTCAGCAGCACGGTATTGCCGCTCTGGGCCGAACCGGCCCGGAGTCCCAGCTCGCGGCAGGGAATGAAGCGGCATTGCCCGGCCACCAGCCGGGTCTGTTCCTCAATATAGGCCATGTCAGGATAGCTGGCCTGTCCCAGGGAGACGCTGACCGGCGGCAGGGGATCGCTGCTGGAAAACACCGTGCCGCCGGGCCGCAGATAGGGCAGGCCGCGCAGGGTTTCCAGAGGTTCAAAGCCCAGCAGCACATCGGCCTCCCCGAAGTCCAGTTTGGGCGAACGCCAGCCGCCCAGCAACAGCACGGATTCCACCACGCCACCGCGCTGGGCCATGCCGTGCACTTCCCCGGCCACCACGTCCAGACCGGCCTGCAGAGCCGTACGCGCCAGCAGGGTAGTCGCCGTCAACGTGCCCTGGCCGCCCACGCCGGTGAAATAAATCCGCATCCGTTTTTGCTTGTCGTGTGCTTTCATTGTTTCACCACTCAGCGCTTTTTGGCTTTAAAGGCCGTGGGAGCGATCTGCAGGCAGATCATGCAGCCGGAACACAGGGTTTCATCCACCGCCAGATTGTCGCCCTGGCGATAAAAGGCCGGACAGGCCAGCTGCTCCAGGCAGCGCAAGGCTTCCTCGCCCTGCTGCACCACCTGGGCCACCTGGGGCTGCCCTTTCTTGAGGCGACGACGAGCATAGAGCACGCACGGCTCCTCGGCGATGAGCACCCGCACCCCGGACTTGCCCTTCATTTCCTCCAGGGCCTTGGTCACGGCCTTGAGATTGAAGGCCTTTACCTTGACGCATTCGGTCACGCCCAAGCCGCGCACCACGGCTTCCATATCCATATGCACGCTCATGTCGCCGAGCATTTCCTGCAACATGCCGGGATTGGGCTGATGGCCGGTCATAGCCGTGGTGCCGTTGTCCAGAACGACCAACAGCAGATCGTGGTGGTTGAAGACCGCATTCGCCAGGCCGGTCATGCCGGAGTGGAAAAAGGTGGAGTCGCCGATGAAACCCACCACCGGCTTGCCCGAAGCCCGCGCAAAGCCGCTGCCCGCCGAAATGGACGAGCCCATGCAGACCAGAAAGTCCGCGGTGCGCAGGGGCGGCAGCAGGCCCAACGTGTAGCAGCCGATGTCGCTGGAATAGATGGCTTCGTCCCCGAATACCTGACGCACGGCATAGTACACGGCGCGGTGCGAACAGCCGGGGCAGAGGTTGGGCGGACGGCCCGGCAACTGCGCCTCCACGGGACGCGCGGGCTTGGCCGGACAAGGGCAGTCCAGCCAGGCGGACAGGCGACGCAGCACCAGGGTGGTGGAATATTCCCCCTGGCCGGTCAGATTTTCATTCTTGCCCTCAATGCGCACGTTCAGGCCGCGCCGCTGGGCCAGGGCGCGCACGTCCTGTTCCAGCAGGTCCGCGCCTTCCTCCAGCACCAGCACCCGGTCGCATTTCTGGAGGAACGCGACGATCATTTCGCTGGGCAGGGGCCAGGTCATGCCCAGTTCCAGCACGCGCACGCGGTCTTCCCAACCGCCGCTGGCCAAGGCGTCGGCCAGGTAATTGCGGGCCACGCCGCTGGCGATGATCCCCAGGCGGGTCTGTCCGGCGGGTTCGCGCTCCACGTTGAAGCGGCTGCCCTCGGCGATCTGGCGGGCCTTTTCCAGGTTGGCGTCCAGAGCCAGATGACGGCGGCAGGCCACGGCGGGCACCGGCACAAAGCGTCCCGGCTCGCGCTTGAAGGCCACCTTGGGCTGGGGCGCGGGCAGATCGTCAAAATCCACGGGCCCGCGCATATGGCTGACCCTGGTGGTGGTGCGCAGCATGACCGGCTGTTGCAGTTCGCGGGCCAGACGAAAGGCCTCGCGGGTCATTTCCTTGGCTTCCTGAGCCGAAACGGGCTCAAAACAGGGCAGAGAGGCGAAACGGGCGTAATGGCGGTTGTCCTGCTCGTTCTGGCTGGAATGGCAGCCGGGGTCGTCGGCCGTGAGCACCACCAGACCGCCGGGCAGGCCGATATAGGCCGAGGTAAACAGGGGATCGGCGGCCACGTTGAGGCCCACATGCTTCATGGCCACCAGGCTCATGGCGCCGCCCAGGGCACCGCCGGCGGCCACTTCCATGGCGACCTTCTCGTTAATGGAGTATTCCAGCCGGTAGCGGTCCTCACCGCCCAAGCGGAGGAAGGTGTCGGCCACTTCCGAGGACGGCGTGCCCGGATAACAGGAAACCATGTGCACGCCCGCTTCCAGAGCGCCGCGCACGATAGCTTCATTGCCCAATAACAGATGGCGCTCCCCACGGGCGCCGCGCAACAGCGGATCGTTGCTCATGCTTCCTCCAGACCCTGCGCGCGTGCCGCGCGGGCCGCAAGTGGATACCCCCAGCCGGACTTTTCCGCCCCGGCTTCGCCGGGCGCGGTCGGCGTCCGGCACGCATTACGGCGTATTCGGTCTAATTTGGAAAATCAGACACTAGTTCTGAACCGGCTTTTCAGGCGCGCTCCCGGCGGCGGGAACAAGCGCCTCGGCCCGGACGCGGAAATACTCCCCGTCAAGACCGTTCACTTCCTGAGCCAGGGCCTGGTAGGTCTTGGCAGCCAGATCCTTCTGCCCCGCCCTGGCGGCGGCTTCGGCCAGCATCTGGCGCAGCTGGACGGAACGGTTTTCACCCGGCAGGCGCGCTTCCAGGCCCTGCAGCAAGGTCAGGGCCTCGGCGTTCTTGCCCGCCTTGAGCAGGCTTCCGGCCTCGCCCAGGGCGGCGGCCAGACCCAGCGCGCCGTCGGCGTCCAGCTTGGCGGCTTTGGCGTAAACCTCGGCGGCAACAGCGGCGTCCCCGCTCTCCAGGGCGCTCTGGGCCCAGGCCAGCAGCACGGAAAGGCGCACGTCGGACGGGGCCTTGTCGGCCAGGGCGGCCAGGGCCTTGAGGCGTTCCTGCCCCTGCATGGTCATGCTGACGCGCGCCAGTTCCTGCCGCGCGTCCTCGTTCTTGCCGCCGCTGTACCAGCGCCAGATGCCCGTGCCTGCCAGGACCAGCAGAAAGAGGATCACCACACCGGCGATAATGCCCGCATGGCGCAGCATGAACTGCAGGAGGGGCGCGCTTTCGGAACTGACTTCAGCCTGCAGATCGCGAAACAGGGGCGAAGTCTCCTCGCCTTGATTCTTTTGCGGATTCATGTATCAAAAACTCCTTAGGGAGACGGAACTGCCCAAAGCCGGAAGCCCGCGACGCGGGCAGGCTGTTCCTGACGGAACTATTTACATAGGCCAAAGCCAGCCTCCCTGTCAAAATAAATATCCCCGCCGCTCACGGCGGCGCAAAGGAGCAGCCATGACGCCTGCGGAAGAAATGGAACGCCTGGCCGCGCGGGCCCGTGAAGCGGCCCGGGCCATGAGCCGTGCCCGCGCCGAAATCAAGACGCGGGCCCTGATCGGACTGGCGGACCAGCTGGCCGCGCGGGAAGAGGAAATCCTGACCGCCAACCGCAAGGATCTGGACGCGGCCCGCGCCGCGGGCCTGGATGCTCCGCGTCTGGACCGCCTGACCCTGACCCCGGCCATCATGGCCGAGATGCGCGCGGCCTGCCTGCATGTGGCCCAGCTGCCCGATCCCGTGGGCGTCACGGAACAGCAATGGCAACAGCCCAACGGCCTGCTGGTGGGACGCATGCGCATCCCCCTCGGAGTCATTGCCATGATTTACGAGGCCCGGCCCAATGTGACCATCGACGCGGCCATCCTCTGCATCAAGGCGGGCAACGCGGTGATTCTGCGCGGCGGCAGCGAGGCCCTGCATTCCAACACGGCGCTGGCCGGGCTGCTGCAAACGGCCCTGTCCGACGCGGGCCTGCCGCCCCAGGCCGCGCAGCTGGTGGGCATCACGGACCATGCGGCGGTGACGGCCCTGTGCAAGCTGGACCGGTACATCGACGTCATCATCCCGCGCGGCGGCGAAGGCCTGGTGCGCGCCGTCACCGAAGCGGCCACCATGCCGGTGCTCAAGCACTTCAAGGGCGTCTGCCACGCCTTTATCGACGCGGATGCGGATCAGGATCAGGCCCTGGAGATCGTCTTCAACGCCAAGGTGCAGCGGCCCGGCGTGTGCAACGCCCTGGAATGCCTGCTGGTGCATAAGGACGCGGCAACGAACTTTCTGCCGCTGGCGGCCGCGAAACTGGGCGCCGCCGGGGTGGAATTCCGGGCCTCCCCGGAAGCCCTGCCCCTGCTCGGCCCCGGTGCCGTGCTTCTGCAGCCCGAGGATCTCGGCCAGGAGTTCCACGCCCTGATCCTGGCCGTGCTCGTGGTGGACGATCTGGACGCGGCCCTGGACCACATCACCCGTTACGGCTCCAATCACACCGAAATCATCTGCACCCGCGACTACGGCCACGCCATGCGTTTTCTGCGCGAGGCCGACGCCTCCATGGTGGCGGTCAACGCCTCCAGCCGTTTTAACGACGGCGGCCAACTGGGCCTGGGCGCGGAAATCGGCATTTCCACCTCCAAGCTGCACGCCTACGGCCCCATGGGCGTGCAGGAGCTGACCACCACCAAATTCGTGGTGCTGGGCCAGGGGCAGGTACGGCAGTAAATGACGGCGCTCGGCGTCCGGCGTCCGGGCCGGGCCATTCTGGGCGGCAGTTTCAATCCGCCGCACGTGGGTCATCTGCGTCTGGCCGTGGAGGCGCGCGAGGCACTGGGCGACCTGGTGCGGGGTGTGGATATGGTGCCCTGCGCCCAGCCGCCGCACAAGAAAACCGGGCACCTGCTGCCCTTTGAGCTGCGCGCCGCCATGCTGGAGGCGGCCCTGGCCCCCCTGCCCTGGCTGCGCTGCAACCGTCTGGAAGCCCTGCGGGACGGCCCCTCCTACACCTGGGACACCTTGCAGGCCTATCGCGCGGCGGAGCCGGACACGGACTTCTATTTTCTGCTGGGCAGCCCGGATTTCGCCCTGCTGCCCACCTGGCACCAGGGCCTGGAACTGCCCCGGCTCTGCCACTTCGTGGTGGTGCCGCGCGGCGATCTCACTGCCGAGGAATTCACGGACATGACCAGCGCCCTCTGGCCCGAGGCCCGCGAACACCCGCCTGTTCTGCCCGGAGGCCGCTGCATGGCCCTGCCCGGCGGCGGGCTGGCGCATTTTCTGCCGCTGCCCTGGCTGGCCGTAAGCGCCTCGCGCATCCGCGAACTCTGGCTGGCCGGACGCAGTGTGGATTATCTGGTGCCGAGAGCCGCGCTGAATCTTTTGCAGTCCCACCGGCAGGCTATCGCGGCGCATTGGCAGGAGGCAAAATAACCATGCTCACCGTCGCCCCCAAGGAAGTGCGTGAAAACATCGCCCGCGCCAACGGCTATCTGCGCCGCAACGAAGTGAAGCGCGCCCTGGCCTCCATGAGCGCGGCCCTGCGCCAGTACGCGGGCCTGCAGCTGACGCGCGCGGCCAGGGCGGAGCTGGACATCCAGATCAGCGAATTTCTGAGCGCCCTGGTCCATCATCAGAGCATGCAGCCTCTGCTCGACCCGGCCCAGAGCGGCATCCCCCGCGAGATTTTCTATCATCAGGGCAAGGAAAGCGCCCTGGCCACCGTGCTGGACGGCCTGGCCAAAATTTTGCGGGAAGAGGCGGAGAGTTCCATCCGGCAGGAAGCCGAAGCGCGCCTGGAACGCAAAAAAAATCTGATCCGGACCGGCGTGCAACTGATACGCGAAGGCCAGCCCGCCAAGGGACGCGCTTTTCTGAAACGCGTGGCCGAGGAATTCAGCGACGAGGAAGGCATCCGCATCCAGTTGGGCCAGATTTTCACCGCCGCCGGACAATATACGGAAGCCGCCGAAATGTATGAGGAAGCCATGCAGGCTCAACCCCGTGAAGCGGCGGCCTACACCGGAGCCGTGGCCGCCTGGCTGAAACTGCGCGAATTCGAAAAGGCCGAAAATATCTACAAGGCCATTCTGCGCACTTTCGGCGGCCATCCCTCCACCTTCGGCAAAATGGCAAAAATGTATTTGGAGTGGCATCGGCGCGCCCAGGCCGAGGATACGGCCCTGCGCGCCCTGCAGGCCGATCCGCGGCAGGCCGATGCCCTGGAAGTCATGGCGGTGCTGGACAAAAAGTAATCATGCGGACGCGGACGGGGTGTTCGGCGCCGCAATCGTACAGAAGCCATAAGCATACGCCTTTCCTCAGACGCGGTGCAGCCACGCCGGACGGCATCGGGTATCCGGCGAAAAAAGCCCGTGTGGCGTTGCCTTTCACGCGAAAGTACGCTAGAAGGTTTCTCCGATTCCGCTGTGGCAATTTGCCCGGCGCGACTCCGCCATACGACGCGGAGGGGTAGCGAAGCGGCCGTAACGCGCTCGACTCGAAATCGAGTTATCGGTTAATAGCCGGTACGTGGGTTCGAATCCCACCCCCTCCGCCATATGATGATTCAAGGAACTCCGAATTCGTCCGCTAGTCGTTGACAGCAGCCGAATTCGGAGTTTTACTTTGTCCGACGATGTCCGGTAAAAAACGCTCAAAGCCAAGCGTAAACCGGAAACTGCGCCGGACATTTTTTATTTTGGCGTTTCCTATGTCCAAAAGATGTCCGGCCTAGGGAGGAAACGCTTATGGCTCTAAGCGATATGGCCATTAAAAAGGCCAAGCCACGCAAGAAAATTTATACCCTCAAAGATGCAGATGGGCTTTATCTGGAGATAAAGCCTTCTGGCAAAAAGTATTGGCGTCTCCGTTACTGGATAGACTCCAAGGAAAATCGTCTTTCCCTCGGTGAATACCCCCTCATATCTCTGGCTGAAGCTCGTTCGCGCCGTGATGATAAGCGGCGCATGATTAAAGATGGCGTTGACCCTGTGGCGCTGGTGCGTGAGCAAAAAGCCGCCGTAGCTCCAGACAAGTTCTTTGAGTCTGTAGCGCGTGAGTGGGCGCAGAAAAACGCCCATCGGTGGACAGAAGGCCACGCGGAATTGAATCTTCGGCGTCTGGAGATGAATATTTTCCCCTACATCGGAAAGAAACCCGTTGGGGAAATCTTCGCGTCGGAACTTTTGGAATGCCTTCGCCGCATTGAAGCCAGAGGTGCTCTTGAGGTCACGCGCCGGGTGCGCGGGCTTTGCTCCATGATTTTTCGTTATGCCATTGCCACAGGCAAGGCAGAGCGTGACGTTGCAGCAGACCTCATTGGGGCTTGCGCGACACCCAAGAAGCAGCACCGTCCTACTATTACTGATCCGCAAGAAGTTGGCAGGCTCATGCAAGCCATAGGCGGCTGTGCAGCATCGGCAATCGTGTATTGCGCCCTGCGGCTGGCCCCCTTGGTTTTTGTGCGCCCTGGTGAACTACGCAACGCAGAGTGGAGCGAGTTCAATCTGGAAGCTGCCGAATGGCGCATCCCTGCGCATAAAACTAAAATGCGCTCTTTGCATATTGTGCCGCTCTCAACCCAAGCCCTGAATATCCTCCACGAATTGCAGCCTCTCACCGGGGATGGGAGATACCTATTTCCTTCTGTGCGAACGGCATCCCGCCCAATGTCTGACAATACCATTAACGTGGCATTGCGCCGGATTGGATACGCCAAGGAAGAAATATGTGGGCATGGATTTAGGGCGATGGCTTCAACCCTGCTTAACGAGCTTGGCTGGAACAGGGACGCAATAGAACGCCAGCTTGCCCACGGTGAGCGCAATAAAATTCGAGCGGCATACAATCATGCGGAGTTTTTGCCGGAACGGCGGCAGATGATGCAAGCATGGGCTGATTATTTAGATGTACTGAGAGGAAACAATGTTTCGACGCACTAAATACCATATTCCGTTTCCAGATAACGAGCTGATATATCTTTCTGATCTCATGTTGAGATGGCCTTTTGAATGCTATTTAAAAATATGCTTTGAGCTGTTTAAGAAGCGATTGTGCATGTACGTTGTGACTGAATCGTATCGCTCTGAGGATGGTGAGGTGAAAAATATAATAATGAGTTTCCCGACATCAAGTCTTTCTTATGATTTTGCAACTAAGTCATTTAACGCCTTTGCATTCAAACGTGAGCAGGTTGAAAAAATTGAAAAAAAGAATAAGGAATATACTTATGCACCAGCTAGCGATTTAATTACTCAAGAATTTCATTTATGCACAGTTAGGAATATTAATAGATTGGCGGCGCAACTTGCTTATGCTATATGCCTCACATCTCATACTAGATATTATAAAGAATTTGATCCTGACAACGTACTTAATGCAGTTTATGGTGCCAATTATGCCCCTCTGATATACTGGGGGAAAGAGAAGAAGTCTGAATGGCAAGTCACGGATGATAATCTTTGGAGCAACAATCGGACAAGGCCCAAAGATTCACGCAAGGAAGAAAAGGATTTAGATCCAGTACGTGCTTTTATTCAAAAGAAGCGAGAGCAGGGGGTTACTTCTAAAAAAGAAATCGCCAGAGCCATTGATATCTTTTTCCCAGATTTTTTATCAAATCAAGAACTCGGCGAATTGCTGCCAGCTAGGGGAAAAAAGAAGGGAGCGACAATTAAATTTGAGAGTCAAAGAAAACAAGGGTATCGATTGCGCAAGGTTACATAAATTTGTCCCACTCAATTTGTCCCAGATTATTTTTATTTTTGTCCAGTAGTTTTCCTTGACTATCCGACTAGTGGGACACGCCAAAATAGGCCCATGTTTTCCAACATGGGCCGTTTTCATTTTATAGCGGCCCGTAAAAATCAGGAGCCGTTATGGCAAAAGTCGATTTTTTGTATCGACAGCGAAACTACCTGCCTGACGAGGGGTTTGTTCGTTTGTCGCAAATTCTCCAAGTGCTGCCCATTGGCAAAACAAGCTGGTGGGAAGGCGTCAAAAAAGGGCGCTATCCCACCCCGGTGAAGTTAGGGCCGCGTACCACCGTTTGGCGCGTTGAAGATATTCGGGCGCTAATTAGCAATGTGGAAGGAGGGGATGCCGCATGACCTCCTCATTTGTTCCTCTTGGTTCACAAAATAATCTTCCCCCATTGAAGGCGATCAGTATGGAGGAATTTCTTTTAAGCACCTTGCCCGAACGCGACTACCTGCTTCATCCGGTAATTCCTGAGCAGGGGATAGTGATGCTGGTTGCCAAGCGGGGCATAGGCAAGACCTTTACGGCGTTGCACATGTCCCTGTCTGTGGCTGGTGGGTTGTCCCTGTTCGACTGTGCTCCCAAGGCTCGGCGCGTTTTGTATATGGATGGCGAAATGCCCGCTATCTCCATGCAAGAGCGTCTGGCGGCTTTGGCAACGGGCATGGCAGCGCCGCCCCATGCGATGTAGAATTTCTCCATTATTACCCCCGACATTCAATCGCGGCCCATGCCGGACTTGGCAACAGCCTACGGGCAACAGGCTCTTGAGCCATTTCTTGCTGGAGTCGATTTACTGGTTTTAGACAACCTCGCCACCCTTTGCCGCACCGGCAAAGAAAATGAATCCCAATCATGGACGCCCATGCAGACCTGGCTATTGGATTTGCGGCGGCGAGGCATGGCTGTTTTGCTGGTGCATCACGCGGGTAAATCCGGCGATCAGCGCGGAACCTCGGCATGCGAAGACATCATGGACACGGTTATAAGCCTACGGAGACCCACAACCTACAGCGTTGCCGAAGGTGCGCGGTTTGAAGTCCATTTGACCAAGGCGCGGGGAATTGTGGGTGAGGATGCAATGCCCTTTGAGGTGCATCTGCGCAGTGAAGGGAATCAGCTCATTTGGGATGTAAACGAGCTGGTCAATGTTCAGGCCGAGCAGTTGAAGCAGCTCTTGGCAGAAGGCTTCTCCATTCGGGATTGCGCCGATGAAATGGGGGTGAGCAAATCTGTGGTTCATCGGCTCAAGAAGAAGCTGGAGGAGGGTGGCGATGCTGGTGCTGTTCGTTATTAATGCCGTGTCCCACCGTCCCCCCTAAGGGCAGGGACAGAGGGACAGCTTGGCAAAGTATCGCCTCCCCCGCGTCAGATGGCTTGAAGCAAGCCATGTTTTCGCTTCGCTCAAACGGCTTGCTCTGCGAGGCGTCGAAACACATTGCCGCTTCACGGCAAAAGGAGCGCGCCCATGTTTGCTGAGTCATGCAAACACGCCCCCCGAAAAAGTGGACGCCCAAAGGGCGACCCCATAAAGGTGCGCACATGACAATCGGGGTGCGTGTTAATCCGGCAGAGTGGGAGGCGCTTCAGCTTCGCGCGCGGCACATGGGCATGAGCCCTGCGCAGTGGTTGCGCACAGCAGCTTTGAGCAGGCGCATGCCGCTTCCCCCTGTGCCAGAGGTTAACCGCAAGGCCTACGGCGAGCTTGCGCGGCTGGGCGTTAATCTTAACCAGATCGCCAAGGCCGCCAATGCGGGGCGAACGGCTGTTCCCTTCGGCCTATTGAGGGAACTGCTTAGCCAGATCACTTACTTACAAGCTTCGCTGATGGGGGTTGCTGGCAGCATGCCGTCAGTGGCAGGGGAAGTGCCTTGATAGCCAAGTGCATCAAGGGCAAGGGCTTTCGTGGGGCAGCAGCCTATGATTTGCAGCCCCACAAAAGCCTGTTGCTTGAAACCAATATGGCGGGCCGCACACCACGCGCTCTTGCTGCGGAATTTGGGGCTATTCGCGCCTTAAGGCCGAATCTGTCCAAGGCTGTTTGCCATGTGAGCCTCAGTTTGCACCCGGAAGAATCCCTGTCAGATGAGCAGTGGTGTGAGGCTGCGCATTCGTGGCTTCAAGGCATGGGCTTTGTAAACAATCAATATGTCATTAGCCGACATACAGACGCTGCACACGCACACATTCATATTCTGGTGAACAGGATTGCGCTGGATGGAAAAGTTGTGAGTGACGCGCACGACTACAGGCGACAAGAAAAAATTATGCGGGAGCTGGAGCAACGGTTTTCTCTTCGGCAAGTGCGCTCAAGCCGAGAAACCTTGCGAGCGGCCCTTACAAAAGGGGAGATTGAGCACGCCCTGCGCACTGGCGAGGCCTCCACCCGTATGAACCTACAAAAAATAATTGATGCGGCTCTTACGCAAAAAATTGCGTTGAATACGTTTTGTCAGAAATTGGCAGCCCAGGGCGTGACCGTGCGTTTAAATAAAGCCTCCACCGGGTTTGTTTCGGGGATCAGCTTTGCGCTTGGTGACGTGACGTTTAAGGGCAGCAAGCTCGGCAAAGGCTACACATGGGGCGCATTGCAACTTAGAGGGTTACTCCATGAGCAAGATAGACGAATTGAAGAACATGAGCAGAGCATCGGAAGCGACGACAGCACCAGCCCCGTCGAGCGAGATAGATCAGACAAGGATAGAAGCAAGCCTGATGGTTCTGAGCTTGCAAGAGGAGGCACGAATCAAGAACTCACAGGAGCTGATTCAGCTTTTACGAGAATTGCAGAGAAGTACCTCTCAGGCCGCGCGGGAGATCGGAACCGCAGCTCACCAAGTAAGGGATTATCCCGTTGAGGTTTTGAATCAGCACCGGGCGCGTATGGAGCAATGTTTGGCAAAGTGCGAGGCGGCGGCAATCGCCTCTAAAGAATATTTAGATAAGTCGCGTGTAGTAATGGATGGTTACGGCAAGGAATTGCGGGGTGATACGTGGTGGTTGGCAAGTGTAACTTCTGGATGCACAGCGATTGCTTTCTTGCTTCTGTTCTTGTTTCTCCGCTGGATAGGTCATTGATTATTGCCGCAGGGATTTAGGCTATCATTCCAGTATGTTAATAAATACAGGCTGCTATGCGTAACCGCATGGCAGCCTTCTTTCGCGCTGTGAAAATCAGATACCAAACCGGATATTTTTTCTGGCGTTTCCTTTATGAGCAGTTCTCAGGCTGCTTGCGAATTTCCCATTTGTCACTCAGACGGCCTCCTTCCTGCACATTTGAGCACCTTACTTCTTCATCTCGGCCAAAGCCGCGTCCACCTGCTGTATAATTTCGCGCACTGTCCGAGCGTCTACATCCACAGTTGCGGCGGCCGCCAGAAAATCCTTTTCGGTTATATCCTTGCCCTTGTTGTTGACCATGCAGGCCTGTTCCCCGTTAATGCCCTCTGACGGCGTAAGGTCATAAACCGGGGCCATGCGCCACTGGTTTTCCTTGTTCAGCAGAAAGGAAAAGTTTTTGGAATGGTCGTCCCTGTTGCCGGAGCGCACGTTGAACACCATGAGCCGCACCATTTTAAGCACTTCGCGTATGTCTTTGGTGAGCAGCAGCGTCAGGCGCAGCAGGCTTTCATAGGTGAGCGAGGGTTCGCGGTGCGATGCGTGCAGCAGGCCGCAGGCGGTGTGCACATGCACCTTTTGGCCATGCACCCTGTCAAAGCGTTGGACGCCGAAATATCCCGGCGAGGTTGCCGACGGAAACAGGTGCGTTTCCGGCATATCCAGCCCGGCTTCTCTGGCCGCCAGGGAATATGCGTATTCCGTCAGCCCGGTGTTTGGCGGTTCGTGCGCGGAGCGAAATTTGATGATCCAGGGGGTACTCTGGGGTTCCCCCGCCCCTTGCGGCACAATGCGGTAACCATCGGCAACGTTCACCAGAATTTTGGGTCTGGCCCCTGCGGATGAGCCGTTGAGCTGAATAAGCTTATCCAGTTGCCCCGCATCCACAGGCGCATCGCGCAGAATCCGCAGCGATTCCTCTGCCAGAGCATCCAGTTCCGCCACAGAAACGGCTTCTTCTGCCTGTTCCGCCGTCGGGGTGTACTCCAGCGCGCCCATGCCGTGGGCACCCACCATGGCAAGGCGCTGCAAGGGCAGGCAGGCATTGAGCGATGAGCCCTTCTTTCGTAATGCCCTGTCCAGCAAAAGCAGCCCCCAGCCATCGGGCAGGCTGTCGTTGAACACGCCGAACAGGCCGTCAAAGGTGCGCTTGGGGTCTTCCTTGACCTCTGCGCTGAGCGGAAGCCTGAACGGCGAAATGTTGATGCCCGAATCAAGAAATTCTGGCGCGTACTGGAACAGAATGGCGTTGCTGTGCGCGGCGAGCTTTCCCACATGGCGCCGTACGCCGTATGCATGCAGATGTACGTCAAGATTCATGGCGTTTTCTCCCTGCCCGCTTGCGGGGTGCTGGGGATTGCGGCTTGAACAGGTTTTCTGTGCGCGGCGGGTTGAACAAGCCGGAAAAGGCTTCAAGATCGTTAAGAATCAGGGCGATAGCCAGCAGGGACGCGAGCGAGATTTCCCCTGTTGTTTCAAAGCGCTTCACAGAGCCAAGGGAAACGCCGCTGCGGGCCGCCAAATCTTTCTGGCTCATATTGAGCGCAAGACGTTTGGCCTGCGCCTTGGCGGCGATGCCGAGCCGGATTTCCTGCGGAGTTTTTAAAATATCGTCTAACATAACAGCTCTTATTTGTATTTTTTAGTATAATAGATAAAATATGAAATGATAGCAATTGGCTGATGGGGGGGTGAACTCTCGCTCTAACGTCAACACCAGCCCCGCCGAGCGAGATCGGGGCCGCAGCTCACCAAGAAAAGGAATAACCCGTTGAGGTTTTGAATCAGCAACGGGCGCGTATGGAGCAGTGCTTGGCAAAGTGCGAGGCGGCAGCAAGCGCATCAAAGGAATATTTTGATAAGTCTCGTGCAATAATGGAAGATTACGGAAAGGAATTGCGGGCCGATTCGTGGTGGCTGGCAAGTGTGACTGCAGAATGTGCTTCGCTATTTTTATTGTTAATTCAAATAATTGTTAATTGGATGAGGGGTTTGCTTAAGCAGCGTCAGTTCATATAGCAAGCGGGATTGACTGACTACTAAGCCGGTTTTAGCCGGCTTTTTCTTTGCGATGATTTGAAAACTAATTGCTTAAAATAAATTATTTGAATATATTTTTTGAAAAATATTGTGTAACAATTTATTGTTGTTTCAACATTAAAGATGTGCCATGTAGTGCGCGAGTAATAGTGATATTAAAAAATATTAGTAAGTAATATATTGCGTAAATATGATTTAAATAACTTGGTGATAAAAGATTATGATGCTGTGTGTACTGTATGAAAATATAAAACTGTCTTGCCTTTGAGGTGATTATGTGGGCTGATAGAGAATCTGCAGATGACTATTTGAATTTTGGGGAAGTGTCACAATTAGCGGTGTCTGTTATTTCTTCGCGCGAAATGCTTCCTATTTCAATGGGGATATTTGGTAATTGGGGGGCAGGGAAATCTTCATTATTGAAAATGATAGATAGAGATTTAAAAGATATTGATGATAAATATCTCATAATTAATTTTGATGCTTGGTTATATCAGGGATACGATGATGCAAGAGCTTCATTGCTCGAAGTCATTGTTACAGAGTTGAGTAATGCTGCGGCAAATAATCAAAGTTTATTAGACAAAACGAAAAGGCTGTTCCGGCGTGTAAACAAATTCCGGTTGATGGGATTGCTGGCAGAAGGTGCGGCCTTTGCTGCGGGTATTCCGACTGGGGGGCTAATCGCTCGTGGATTTGGTGCCGTTGATGCTTTTTCAAGCGCTCCTGCTGGTGAAGGAGGGTATGAAAATTTGTCCAAAGTGGCAGTTGATGTCTATGCAGAGAAAAATAATATTTTGCCAGAGCAGCAAAAGAACACGCCCCCACAGGAAATATTAGAATTTAGATCTGAATATAACGCTATCCTTCAGGGTATTGATAGGCCTGTTGTAATTATAATTGATAATTTGGATAGATGCTTGCCAGAGCATGCAATACAAACTTTAGAAGCAATTCGTCTGTTTCTATTTCTTAACAATACGGCTTTTATTATTGCGGCTGACGAAGATATGATACGTCTTGCTGTTTCAGAATATTTTAAAGGGTCAACAACAAGGCATCAGTCTGATTACTTGGATAAAATAATACAGGTTCCAATTAGAGTTCCAAAGGCTGGAGTCAGAGAAATTAGAGCCTACTTATTTATGCTCTACGCACTTGATAGCGGTGTATCCGGTGAAAATTTGTGCAGATTGCGAACGTCCTTAGAAAATTCGCTACAAAAATCGTGGAATGAAGACCCAATTACAAAGGAAGAGGCTTTTTCGCTTACTGGAAAAAGTGTTAACGATACACTTAAGCAAGCTTATGACCTGGCTGATAGGATTTCTCCAATTCTTGCAACCTCAAAAAGTATTAATGGAAACCCTAGGATTGTAAAAAGATTAATTAATACAGTTAAGATGCGTTCATTCATAGCAAAAAAGCGTAATATCCCTTTGGATGAAGCAACGATAACCAAATTGGTCATCTTTGAACGCTGTGCGGGAGCCGAAGCCACAAACGCATTTTATTCTCTTATAGACTTAGAAAATGGGCGTCCGTCCATATTAAAAGAGATTGAAAGTGCTGATTGTGCGGCAAGTTCACCTAACTGGCCAAGAGAATGGGATAAATCTGATGTTGCTTCGTTTGTATTGCAATGGGGAAAACTGTTGCCAAAGTTATATGGGGTGGATTTAAGGCCTGCAATTTATTTATCTAGGGAGACAATGCCAATCGGGTACACAGCTCATGGACTTTCTGTGGAAGGTAAGGAGCATTTGAAGGCGCTCGTTGAGGCTCAGTCGATTCACTCTGTGTCCGCGCGGAATATTGTTGATAGCATTCTGGCTGATGAGGCTCAGCTTATAATGGATGAATTGGTTGCATTGTTGAAGCAATCTGAGGTTGTTAACGTAAAGTCCAAGGGGTTTTGCGGAGCTTGTGTGTTAGCGGCAGTGAAGCCCCATACTTCAAATAGTCTGACAGCCTTTATAAAGACAATAAACCCTCGACCAAAATGGTTGAGTACAATTTTGAAAGATCAACCTTGGTTTAAGGAGTAATTATGGGAACTTCACAGTCGAATCCCGGGTTAGGGAAAAAGTCCCCCCTTGTTCCACCTTGGGCAGATAGTCCATCTGATCGTCCAGTGAATCTTACTGATTTTAAGCATGCCATGAGGGGGGTTGCACAAGGAGGGGGGAGTGAATCCGGTAGGAGAGCTCTTGGACACTATGCGCGCGATGTGACGGGTGGAGAAGGATTTGCAAGGAAGCGTTTTGGAAATGCCATTCAGGGAGGTGTTGATCTATTTAATATTCTGAGTCAATCAGATGAAATTTTATTTGATCTAAAAAGTCTTGAAGGAAAACCATGTGAAGAGGTTGTAGCTCTGCTTGCAGGGGTATTGACAAAAAGTAATGGTGATGCCGACATAATTAATGCTGCAACAGCACAGGCTTTGTCGAATGCACTTCAGAGCAATATTTCATTTTCAGTTGATATGGTTACAATGGATTTAATATTGGTAACTATTGTGAATTACTACACTGAAGTGATAACTAATAGAATGATACAGGATTCTGGTGATTCTTGGGATAAAGCAAGTACTCCGTCCAGAGTCATTGAGGCTGAAAATCAGTTAAGACAGTTAGTATACGTTGTCGTTGATAAGCATTTTATGCCAATATTGCAAAAAAATCATAATATGACTTTAAGTAGTGATGTGAAAAAAATTCAAGAGACAGTGATTCAAGAAGTTTGGAATGAATGGGGGAGCTATGAATAATGTGATTGTGAGTCACGATAAGCATTGTTTATCGAATGCTCAAAAGAAAACTATTGCAGTTCAGGCTTATCATAAGGATGCTTTTAGAATTAATGGCACTAGTTGTGCCGGGAGCCCTGTAGTTCAGGCGATTAGGAGGCTTGGGGTATTAATTTCCTCCGAGGCCATGGATTTTCTTACAATTGCAATTGGTGTCGTTGCTGCGGACACCTTCGTCAAGCGAAGTAATGCCGCAGACCGATGGACAAGAATGATTAATTTGAAGATTGCCGTTAATAATCCTGAAAAATGGGAAAATGTTCGCAGTGTCTTTGAAAAAGCTTTGAGGTTTTTAAGCGGTGATATTTGGCAGCTAGAGTTTCAAGAGGGAGGATATCAACCCCCTCTACCGATGGAGCCAAGAGGAAATACTCGACTGATAGATTGTGATGGGCGGGATTGTGTTTGTCTTTTTTCTGGAGGGCTTGATAGTGCTATCGGGGCAATTGATTTGCTGACAAATGGCCGAAAACCTCTTCTTGTGAGTCATAGCTACCGAGGCGATAAAAAAGCACAACGTAGCATTCTCCCCTTACTTAGTGGAGAATTCTCCCAGTTTTCAACAAGTATTTACCCTCGATGGGGGGGGGAGCCTGGAGGGGCAGATGTGAGTATGCGTACTCGTAGTCTGAGCTTCCTTGCTTTTGCTGCTGTGGCGGCGAGCGCCTTGAAAGTTAAGAATGGCTTAGGTTGTGTGGATGTCTTTGTGCCTGAAAATGGGCTTATTTCTTTGAATATTCCGCTGACGCCCCGTCGCATTGGTTCATTAAGTACTCGAACGACACATCCCTATTTTATATCTCTTATTCAAAATATTTTTGAGTGTGTCGGCCTTGGTGTTAATCTGATAAATCCATATCAACATAAGACTAAAGGAGAAATGGTTCGGGATTGTGCTGATTTGTCTGCACTTAAAAAGATAGTTAGTCATACAGTATCTTGTGGAAAGTGGAAAAGGAAAAATAAACCTTGTGGTAGATGCGTTCCTTGTATAATCCGCAGAGCCGCATTGTTTAGCGCAAATATAAGAGATAATGATCTTTACGACAGTCTGCAATCGGTTTTGAAAACTGAAAAAGTTCGTGATGATTTAATTTCTATTTGCGCGGCAGTTGGGCGTAGTAAGAACTCTCCAAACAGCGTCAATATATTGGGAAATGGGCCGTTGCCAGCATCGGGTGTTAGCGATTTTAGGGATACTTACTTTCGTGGGTTGGCAGAGGTTGAAAGGTTTTTAATATCGGAGAACGTGCTTGCTAGTTGATTTTCATAGCCATTTAGATCTTTATCCAGATCACTCTAAAGTTGCTGCTACATGTGATTTGCAGGATGTTTACGTGCTTGCAGTTACAACAACGCCGAAGGCTTGGGGGGGCACTAATAGGCTTGTACTAGGCAATCCCCACGTTAAGGTAGCACTCGGGTTTCATCCTCAATTAGCCCAAAGTCGTATAAGAGATCTATGCTATTTTGAAAGATACATTCCACAGGCGAAGTATATTGGAGAAGTTGGCCTTGATGGTTCGCTTGAATGGCGGTCGAGCTTCGTAGAGCAACTTAAAGTGTTTCGACATGTCCTGTCCTGTATTGATAAGGCTGGAGGGAGGATTGTATCTATTCATAGTAGAAAGAGTGTAGACGTTGTCCTTTCTGAAATAAAAAAAATTTCTTGTATCCCAGTTCTGCATTGGTTTAGTGGTAATAAGGATGAAATAATTAGAGCAATTGACATGGGTTGTTGGTTTTCTGTTAGTCCGCAAATGCTAATTTCTAAAAGGGGGCTGGAACTGGTTTCCTTGATGCCTTCGGATCGCGTCATTACAGAGACTGATGGCCCATTTGGATCATACTGCGGAAAACAGCTCTATCCTTGGGGTGTCGTTCACGCATTTAAGCCTCTAGCGCGCTTGTGGAAAATTGATGAGAATGAGGTCAAGAGAAGCATCTATGATAATTTTATACGGTTGTTGAATTTGTCACCCTTTCGGTAGTTTTTGAACCGGTGCCTTCTCTACTTTCAAATTTGTGACTCGCTTAAAATTTGTGAAGGCAGTAAAATCGGATATAAAACCGGATATATCTGGTATTCGTCAAAGAAATAAAATTAAATTTAAGCTAGTTATGGAGCAATTGTAATCCCACCCCCGCACGCAATGTGCTGCAGCCTCTTCTTTTATGCCGCTTCTTCCCCCTGTCGGCGACAAACGGCAAACTCATTCAACCGCAGCCCTGACGGCGTTCCTCAATGCGGCATAGTCACACGGCATGACATTGCACAGTGCCGTCAATCTGTTCAGGCATACAGTTTTCTGATTTCCGAAAGTCTTGTCGAGTTTTTCGGTGGCGACGGCATAAAAAGCCCACTGGCTCAGATCCAGAGGATTGATGGTCTTCTGGTCTCTATGCTTCAAGACGCAAAAAACATACACGTCAGCCTGGCGCTTTTTCTCTTCGGCGTATGCTGTTCCATCCCAATAACGCGTTTGCGGAATGTTAAAAGTAATGGTTGAAAACTTTTTTTGCGCCCATGACTGAATATATGCCGAAGTTTTGACCTCAATTCGTATTCCCTCAGGGGAAAGCAGATCAAAACTTTCCCAGGTCGGGCTGGTTTCCATATGGCAGCCGATAGCCGTCGCCACTATATATTCGGCCAGTTTTCCCCGCTCCGTATTGCCGACGAGATCGGAAAAGGCCCAGGCCCAAAAATCTTGAAGGGTACGCTTTGGTTCCAAGCCCACAAAGGATTCCTTGCCGTCTTTGCGTCTGACTTCCATCGCAGGAAACTGAGACATAACATCACCTATGGGTACGCGGGGTTTGGGCTCAACGTCCGGCGACAATCCGCCGCTTGAGCAAATGGACTCATACATTTCCGTAACATGCCCGTCGTGTATGGTGAAGTCCGAACTTCGCCCAGGCCCCGCCCTTGACATCGCCGCCCTCTTCCACAAGCATGCGGGAAAAACCGCCACTGCTTGCGAGGACGCCATGACCTACGATCTTTCCTGCTTCAAAGCCTATGACATCCGGGGCCGCGTGCCGGACGCTCTCAATCCCGATCTGGCCCGTGCCCTGGGCCGGGCCGTGGCGGGCGTGCTGGGCGCGCGTTCCGTGGTGCTGGGGCGCGACGCCCGTCTGTCCGGACCGGAGCTGCGCGACGCCCTGGCCCAGGGGCTGCTGGCAGCCGGGGCGCGGGTCACGGATCTGGGCCTCTGCGGCACGGAAGAAATCTACTATGCCGCCGCCAACCAGCCTTTTGACGCCGGGATCATGATCACCGGCAGCCACAACCCGGCGGACGAAAACGGCTTCAAGCTGGTCCGCGCCGGGGCCGTGCCGATAAGCGGGGATTCCGGACTGTACGAGCTCAGGGAGCGCGTGGCCCGGCTGCTTGAAACGCAAGCTCCGCGGAATGCGCCCGCGCCGGGCGCGCTTTCCAACGTGCGCCCGGCCTGTTTCAGGCCGGACTATCTGAACTGGCTGCTGGACTACAGCGGCGCGCGGGATGCGGCAGACTCGGGCAGGCCTTTAAAAATCGCGGCCGACGCGGGCAACGGCTGTGCCGGGCTGGTGCTGCGCGAGCTGGCCCCGTCCCTGCCCTTTGACTTTGTCTGCCGCCAAATGGAACCGGACGGGCATTTCCCCAACGGCGTGCCCAATCCCCTTTTGCCGGAAAAACGCCAGGCCACGGCCGAAGCGGTGCGCCGGGCCGGTGCGGACCTGGGCATTGCCTGGGACGGGGATTTCGACCGCTGCTTCTTTTACGACAGCGAGGGCCGCTTCATTGAGGGCTATTATCTGATCGGCCTGCTGGCCGGGGAACTGCTGCGGCGCTTTCCGGGCGGCAAGGTCATCCATGACACGCGGGTCTACTGGAACACGCGCGAAATGGTTCTGGCCGCCGGAGGCACGCCGATCATGGGCAAGACCGGCCACGCCTTCATGAAGGAACGCATGCGCGCCGAAGACGCGGTTTACGGCGGCGAAATGAGCGCCCACCACTATTTCCGGGATTTCGCCTACTGCGATTCGGGCATGCTGCCCTGGCTGCTCATCGCCGCGTTGCTCAGCCGCTCCGGCGCATCCCTGGCCGAACTGGTCAGCGAGCGTATGGCCGCCTATCCCTGCAGCGGCGAAATCAACCGGCGGGTGGCCGACGCGCCCCGGCTGATGCAAACACTCCGCGACCGCTATGCGGATGCGGCCCTGCACGAGGACCGCCTGGACGGCGTCAATCTGGAGTTCGCGGACTGGCGCTTCAACCTGCGCATGTCCAACACCGAACCCCTGCTGCGCCTGAATGTGGAAAGCCGCGCCGATCCCGCCCTGCTGGAGGACAAGACCAGCGAGCTGCTGGGCCTGCTGGACGCGGAGGAAGGCACGACCCCGGCCTGAGCCGGGGGCGGGTCCCGCTTATTTTT
>OKSB01001552.1_pt1 | contig 22468 bp, 18 predicted proteins | sample 1601171 | NCBI WGS metagenome assembly OKSB01 (sample SAMEA3541496, study PRJEB24748) | human gut metagenome | biome: human gut; feature: human-associated habitat; material: faeces | place: China | collected 2012 | reverse complement strand
CCATCCGCGACACCGCTGAAATCCGCCGTGGAGACAGGCGCGGGGGAGACCCCGGTCCCCGCCGGGATCGGTGGGGAGGATCAAAAAACTCCCCACCGCCCGTTTGGGCAGTGGGGAGTTGATCGGCCAAGCGGTCGTGGGAGAAAAGCCCGTCAATAGAAGATCTGGTGCGTTTCGATTTCTGTGTAGCCTCGTTCGGGAATGACTGTCTCCTTGCCGTCTTTTTTCTGGAAACACTCCACCTCCTGAATCCAGATAGCCTCGGTAACCCTTCCGCCGACTTGCTTCCATTCGATCCGCTCGTTCAGGACTCTGAAACTGATAAACGATCCGTCGGGTAATGGCTCGACCGAGAACTCGCTCTCGTCCGGGTTCGTGTTCGTCAGATGGGCGCTGCGGTTGCCCAGCCGCCCGATTCCGGAGAGTACCGACCCCATGAAGAAATCGGCGTCCTCGATGTCGGGACATACGTCGAACAGGAGCGCGTTGAGGTCGAGGTTGCACAATGCGGGCGTGTTGGGCCGGTCGGCGTGGTATTCGAATTCGTAGCTGAAATCGACTTCCTTGCCCTGGTAGATGTCGAGACCGGTGAGGTCGTTGCCGGTCCAGCGGCAGACCGTGCGCGGGTAGTAGTGATATTCGTCGCCGCTGTATGTGCACTCCTTGCAGCATCCGTTGCCGTCGTAGGCGAAGGTCCAGCGTTCGGGACCGTTGTCGCTGCGTGCGGCGACGGCGCGCCCTGCATCGTCGAGCGTAACGGTGTACGATCCCTTTTCGGGCGATTCCGTCGTTTCGGCGGACAGTTTCAGGGTCTTGGCGTCGGGATAGCTGATCCGGAGGACCTCATCCATGGCGTCGGCCGAGTTCTCCGGGGTGTCGTCCCATTCGTAACACGTGAGGCGTCCGGCATCGTCGTATGTGAAGCGGCTGGTCGAAGTCCATCGTTCCGGGTCCGAATCGCCGCTGTTTCGGATTGTCTGCTGGCGGCTGTCGATGCGCATTATCCGGTTGGCCGGTGTCGATTCGATGGGGTCGTCCGCGCCCTCCTGCGTGACGGTGATCTCGATCTTCGACGTGCCGCACGTGATGACGATTGTCGCCGTGCGCGACGCTCCCGACGTGTTGGGTTCGAGGGTGATTTTCAGCGTGTAGCTGCCTGCCGCATCGCCGCGGTCGGGCGAAATCGAAATCCAGGCGGGCGCTTCGGCGCGGGTCTCGGCGATCGTCGAGGTCCATGCCCCTTCGGTGGTGAAGGTCACGCCCCGTGCGCTCTGCGTGTCGTCGGCGGAGACCGTCTGTTCCAACTGGCGCGTGTCCGGAACCTTGATCTGCCCGAAATCGCCCGAGTAATCCTTGTCGTCGCTGCATGACGCGAGCAGCGCGGCGGCGATGAACGCCATGAAGAATTTTGCTGTTTTCATTTCGTTTATTTTGTTTAAAGGGTTGTTCCCGTCCCGGTAAACAAAAGGCGCAGGCAAGATTTCGTATCCACAGGTGAGGTATTGGACGACCCGAACGGTAGGATAGGGAAATATGCCCGCGCTGAAAACAGCGAAGGAATCACCTTTGTTCCTTATCGTTCTGTGAAAGTGTCCAATTTTCACCCGTAAGAAAAAAGCCGATGCGCTTTTTATTGTCGTATGTCGGCGGCCCTCGCAGGCTGCCGATACAAATATAGAAATAAAATCCCGATCGAAGACCCTTGTTGTCATTTATTTTGTATTTTTGTCATTTGGAAAAACAGTAAACAACAGAGAATACGATGACTCAGGAAGAACTTTTCAAAAAGCTGGTAGCGCACTGCAAGGAGTACGGATTCGTGTTTCCTTCGAGCGAAATCTACGACGGTCTGGGAGCCGTGTACGACTACGGTCAGAACGGCGTGGAGTTGAAGAACAACATCAAGCGATATTGGTGGGATTCGATGGTCAAACTGCACGAGAACATCGTCGGCATCGACGCCGCGATCTTCATGCATCCCAAGACGTGGGAGGCCTCGGGCCATGTGTCGGCCTTCAACGACCCGCTGATCGACAACAAGGATTCGAAGAAGCGTTACCGCGCCGACGTGCTGATCGAGGACTGGCTGGCCAAACAGGATGAAAAGATCGAAAAAGAGGTCGAGAAGGCCCGCAAGCGTTTCGGCGAGTCGTTCGACGAGGCCAAATACCGCGAAACGTCGCCGCGCGTGGCGGAGACCGCGGCCAAACGCGACGAGGTGCATAAGCGTTTCGCCGATGCGCTGAACGCCAACGACCTTGCGGAGCTGCGCCAGATCATCGTCGACTGCGAGATCGCCTGCCCGATCTCCGGCACGCGCAACTGGACCGAGGTGCGGCAGTTCAACCTGATGTTTTCGACCCAGATGGGTTCTACGGCCGAAGGCGCCAATACCATCTACCTGCGTCCCGAGACGGCGCAGGGTATCTTCGTCAACTTCCTGAACGTTCAGAAAACCGGGCGCATGAAAATCCCGTTCGGCATTGCGCAGATCGGCAAGGCCTTCCGCAACGAGATCGTGGCGCGGCAGTTCATCTTCCGCATGCGCGAGTTCGAGCAGATGGAAATGCAGTTCTTCGTTAAGCCGGGCACGGAAATGGAATGGTTCGAGTTCTGGAAAAACACGCGCATGAAATGGCACCAGGCTCTCGGATTCGGCGCTGAAAACTACCGTTTCCACGACCACGAAAAGCTGGCGCATTATGCAAACGCCGCAACCGACATAGAATTCCACATGCCGTTCGGTTTCAAGGAAGTAGAAGGAATACACTCGCGCACCGACTTCGACCTCTCGCAACACGAGAAATACAGCGGCCGCCAGATAAAATACTTCGACCCCGAAACAGGCGAAAGCTACACTCCCTATGACATCGAGACGTCGATAGGTGTAGACCGCATGTTCCTTTCGGTTATGTGCCACGCCTTTGAAGAGGAAAAACTCGAAAATGGCGAAACACGCACTGTGCTCCACCTGCCAGAACAGCTTGCACCCGTGAAACTTGCAGTGCTGCCGCTGGTGCGCAAGGACGGGCTGCCCGAACTGGCCGACAAGATTGTGAAAGACCTGCGTTATCATTTCAACTGCAAATACGAGGACAAGGATTCCATCGGCAAACGCTACCGCCGCCAGGACGCAGTGGGTACACCGTACTGCATTACCATCGACCATGACTCGCTGCAGGACGAATGCGTAACACTTCGCAACCGCGACACCATGCAGCAGGAACGCATAAAGATTGCCGCATTGCGCGATACGCTTGAAGAGCGCGTAAGCATTACATCCCTGCTGAAGAAAATTGCCAACGACTGAAACAACGACTAAACTACAATAAACCTCATATATTATAATGGCTCTGCTGAAAGACCTGCGCACAATACTCGCTGCGGCATTGATGGCCTGCACGGTGGCGATACTGTTTTCATCGTGTAGCGAGACCGAAGATACCGATAATGAATTTGCCGACTGGAAGAACCGCAACGAAGCATATTTTGCAAACGCCATGCGCATTGCGGGCGATTCCATAGCAGAAGCCCGCGCTTTATATGGAAGCGACTGGGAGCAGCACTGCAACTACCGCCAGTATCTTTGCTACTCGCGACACAACGGTTCCGCGCATACGCAGACAGATTCCATTGCGGTTGAAATCCTCAAGCGCGGAACAGGTACGGTAAGTCCCTTTACTACTGATTCGGTAAGGATAGCCTACCGCACACTGCTTATTCCTACATCCGGACATCCTACAGGGCTTGTTGCTGACCACACCGGGGTGTCTACAAGTTTCGACAAAGTGTTCGACCGAAACACGATGTCGCCGGTGAACTTCCGTGTGGGGTCTCTTGTGAGAGGAGTGACAACAGCGTTGCTTTACATGAAAACCGGCGACCGCTGGAGGGTGACAATACCTACCGACCTGGCCTATGGCGAGCAAAGCGGGACATCTATTCCAAAGAACTCCACCATAATTTTCGAAATGGAACTCGTGGGCGTGTATCGCAACGGTACAACGCCGGGCACGTGGCAATGATAAATAAGCTCCTTGCAATTGTAAAAAAAACAGGTCGCAAGTAAGATTCATACAAAAAGCCCAGGCTATTTGATAGCTTGGGCTTTTTGTTTTGATGATTTACAGGGAGTGCGTTCAAATTTTGTAGTTTCGGATTAATTGGCTAATTTTAGTCCTCAATTCCGTCTCTGTAACGCCGGCGGTAAGATGTATAATATAATAATGTCATGAAAATAAATGTTTCTAAGCTTTTTTTAGCTTGCTTGTTGAGCCAGTCATTGCTTGGCGTTAGTGCTCAGGTAGACATTGCTCCGCGTCCGGAATTGCTGGACGCACCTTTTACGGCAAAAGACCTTGAAAATTTCAAATCCCCGCCCAAAGTTTTTTACCCAGAAACGTGGTTTCACTTTATCGGCGGCAATGTGTCGAAAGAAGGAATCGACGCTGACCTCGAGGCAATCAGTGAGGCCGGTATCTCGGGTATTCAGTGGTTTCACGGCAATTTTGGAGGCCAATGGCCAGAAACGAACACGCAAATCAAGGCACTCACCCCCGAGTGGGAAGACATCGTGTCCCACATGGGAAGCAAAGCCACGGAGCTTGGCTTGCGCCTCACCGTGCAAACCTGCCCCGGTTGGGCAATGGCCGGCGGCCCCTGGATAAAGCCCTCCGAAGCAATGCGCGATTTTGTGTGGAGTAAGACATATATAGATTCAGAAACCTCGGGTGCGGTGACTTTGCCCAAACCTCAACCCTCTAACGAGGAGTGGCGCGATTACCGCGATATATGCGTGCTGGCCTTTCCCACGCCTGTTGGCGACGGAGAGCAGCCTTATGCGCTTGAAAATGTAACATCCGACGATGACCTCGACTGGAAAGGTTGTCTTGATTCAAATGCCCCCAAAGCAATACGCCTTCAGGGCGGAAAGACTCATAAGGTGAATTTTACGCTGAAAGAAGGCAGCGTGGTGCGCACGCTTGTGTTCCCTTGTATAAATACAATGAACGGAAATTTCGTTTACAAGCCGGAAATCCACGTATGTCTCACAGCGCGCAAAGCTGACGCCGTTCAGTCAGACACGCTCGTGAACACCGAGTTCCCCAGCAGTAACTGGCAGGACTTTGACGAGTTGTTCCTTTCATGCAACGAAGTGGACGGAGCAACGCAATACGAGTTTACAATCACCAACAAACACGACATAACACTGAACTACCTGCGTTTTTTGCCGGCGGCAATGAAGAACAACTGGCGCGCCGAGGCCGGCTGGACTCTCATGTCGAAAGAAAGGAGTCAGGAACATCCCGCGCAGTCAAAGGAAGCCTATGTCGACCCGCAGGACATTATCGACATATCGCAGTTTATGAGCGCCGACGGCAAACTAAACTGGAAAGTTCCCTCGAAAGGCCGCTGGACGGTGCTCCGCCTTGGCAACGTGAACAAAGGTTGGAAGAACTCGCCCGCGCCGCCCGAGGCGACAGGCTGGGAGTGCAACAAACTTAACAGCATGGGCGCAGACGTACAGTTTGCAAACTACGTGGGCTACCTTGTAGACAAGCCTCTAAAGGATAGTAATGTGGGCGGAATGCTTATGGATAGCTGGGAGTGCAGCACGCAGACGTGGACAGAGAGCATGGAGCAGGATTTCTGTGAGTTCAACGGCTACGAACTGCGCAAATGGCTGCCTGCAGTGCTGGGTTATGTAATCGGTTCTCAGGAAACAACAACACGCTTCCTGCTCGACTGGCGCCGTTGCCTCACCTCACTCTACAATACGCAGTTCTTCAAACGCATGACTGACCTTGCCCACCAGAAAGGCTTGAAGGTGCAATACGAAACTGCCGGCGGCGACGTGGTGCCTATAGACGTAATGGAATACTTCAAGTATGCCGACGTGCCTATGTGCGAGTTCTGGCAACCGTTCTCCGACGGTTATGTGGGCGACCTCAACTTCAAGCCGATAAGGAATACTGCCTCGGCCGCAAACCTGTACGGCAAACGCCGTGTGGCAGCTGAAAGTTTCACCAGCTTTGCGCTTACATGGAACGAACACTTGCAAATGCTCAAGGAAGTGGCAAACTTCAACATGATAGAGGGCGTGACGCATTGCGTATTCCACACCTACACTCACAACCCGCAAGTAGGTTTCCTTCCACCCGGCACGAGCTTCGGCAGTGGCATAGGTACGCCTTTCCTGCGCGGGCAGACATGGTGGAAGCACATGCCGCAGTTTACTTCTTACCTCGCCCGCACCGGCTATATGCTCGAGCGCGGCAAACCGGTGCGCCACGTGCTGTGGTATTTGGGAGACGAAATCACCCAACGGCCGGACCAGTTTGCGGCATTCCCCGAAGGTTATCAATATGACTATTGTAATCCTGACGTGCTGCTCAATCGCCTGTCGGTTAAGGACGGCAAGCTCGTGACACCCGAAGGCATTTCATACGATATGCTTTGGATTCCCGAAAACCAACGTATGCTTCCCGAAACACTCGTAAAACTAAGGCAACTTATTGACGACGGCGCAGCCGTTGCAGCAGCCAGGCCGTCGTCTCCGGCAACCCTGTCGGCTGCTCCCAAGGATACGGAAAAACGCTTCCGCGAACTGGTTAAGTCTATCTGGGGAAAACAGTCCGGCAACGGAGTTATAAACATAGGTAAGGGACGCCTCGTTACTGATACAGATATAAACAAAGCTATCAAGACTTTAGGCGTAAAACCAGATTTGAAAGTAAACGGAGGCGAGGTGCAATGGCTGCACCGCAAGGCCGAAGGCGCAGAATGGTATTATGTGACGGCCCCGAGGTTTGGCGAGTTCCATGGAGAAGTTGACTTCCTATGCACGGGAACGCCCGAGTTGTGGGACGCCGTGACGGGCAAGGCCTATGCCGCAACTTACAGCAGGCAAGGGGAATACACCAGAGTCCGCCTCGACTTGTGCAGGGCGGAAAATTGCTTCGTTGTATTTCGTAAGGACAACAGCACGACGCCGGGATTGACAGAGCGTTTCCCCGTGTGCAGCAACAAAGTTGAGCTTAAAGAACCGTGGACGGTTAAGTTCACGCAAGGGTGGGGCGCTCCCGAATTGTTGGTCGAAGACGTGTTGCAACCTATCAAGGACATGAACATGGACAAGGAAGGCAAGTGCTATTCCGGTACCGTGGTATATGAAACATCATTCGACGCAGACGGAATAAAGAATATCGAAGACCTCGTATTGTCGCTGGGAAAGGTTAGTATGATAGCTTCGGTAAAAGTGAACGATGTGGACTGCGGCGTGCTGTGGGCAGAACCTTACAAGACCAGAATTGGACATGCCGTAAAGCCCGGACGCAACAAACTGACGGTGGAAGTTACCACTACCTGGTACAACCGTTTGGTTTACGATGCCGGGTTGCCCGAAGCGGAACGCAAGACATGGACAATCTCCGGCCCGGGAAAAGATTCCCAGCTTAGCGAAAGCGGTCTCATGGGACCGGTGAGCCTGGAGTTCTGATTACGGCCGGTCCATGTTGGTTGCAAATCTTTCGTCCGACGCTTTTTTAGGAACAGGCAGATAGTCTTCCGGTATCTTCCGAAAATTATCTCTGAGATATTTTAAATTATGTCAGACATATTTTGAAATATGTCTGACATAATTTTTTTGAGGTCATAATCCTGTAATCCCGGAGAGGGAATATCGTATAACATGAAATACGTTTTTGCTGCTTTGCCCGATAGTGTCTTTTTTTTTCGCGGGATTGTTATCCGAAACAAGTGCATGGAAGCGTTTTTGGCAAGTGTAAAGCAACTTTCGTGCAAAAGTATATATTCTTATTTGCCATTCACGTTAAAATTCGTATATTTGCATATTGTTAATGGAACTAAATGCTGTAACGTTACAATACTGTGAATAAGCTCAAACGCATAAAACAAGTACGCATTCACCATGAAGGCAACCATACATTGGTTGGCAGTGCGTTGTTTCTGATAATGTGCTGTGCAGTGGCGTATGCCGTAGGCTTGCCTGACTTTGTGTTTTATGCTCTTGTAGCATTGTCGATAGCAGTATATGCGGTTATACTTAACTTTTTCCGTTGCCCGAAGCGCCGTTTCCAGGGCGATACTGCCGATGTGGTGGTTGCGCCTGCCGACGGTAAGGTTGTGGTGAACGAGGAAGTCGAGGAAAACGAATATTTTGGCGACCGCCGCCGCATGGTGTCTATTTTCATGTCGCTCGTAAACGTACATGCCAACTGGTTCCCGGTTGACGGGTATGTTACGCGTGTGGAGCACCAGAACGGCAATTTCCATATGGCATGGCTTCCGAAAGCCAGTTTGGAGAACGAACATTCCACTGTGATAATACGTACTCCGCGCGGCCAGGAGATAATGGTACGCCAGGTGGCCGGCGCATTGGCCCGCCGCATAGTAACTTATGCCCGTCCTGACGAGGAATGTTACATCGACGAGCATTTGGGATTCATAAAGTTTGGCTCAAGGGTAGATCTTTTCCTGCCGCTCGACGCGAAAGTGGAAGTGTCGTTGGGGCAGAGCGCTACGGGCAACCAAACTGTCATTGCACGTTTAAAAGCCGATTGATATGTATTCAGTGCTGTTTAGGAATTTTCCGAATGCGCTTACCTGTTGCAACCTTATATCGGGCTGCATAGCGGTAAAGTTCGCTTTGGAGGGAAACCCTCGTTTGGCATTCCTTTTCATTATAATAGGTGCGGTTTTCGATTTCTTCGACGGTTTTGCAGCACGCAAGCTGAAAGTCTCCTCCCCGATAGGCAAGGAACTCGATTCGCTGGCCGATGTCATAACGTTCGGCCTTGCGCCGTCGGCCATGGTGTTCGACATGCTCCGCATATCCGCCGTTCCTGAGAGCATGTTTGGAGCGGCAGAAATATACCCGTATACGGCTTTCGTTATGGCGGCGTTTTCGGCATTGCGCCTTGCAAAATTCAACCTCGACAGCCGTCAGACAACGTCGTTCATAGGTTTGCCTACGCCGGCAAACGCCTTGTTCTGGGGCTCGGCAGCTTGCTCGGTCAACGCAGCGTTGTTGGCTTCGCCTGCAGCTGTTTATGCCATAATCTTTATGGTGTTCGCAACCTCGGCATTGCTTGTAAGCGAGATTCCCATGTTTGCCCTGAAGTTTAAGAATTTCACGTTTAAGGATAATAAGGTACGCTATGTTTTCCTTGTCGTTTCGCTGGCGTTCATTATAGCTTTCGGCATAGGCGGCTTTGCCGTTGCAATTCTATGGTATCTTATGCTTTCACTGTTAACCGAAAAACGATAGCGCATGTTAAAAGGATTAGGCTGCCTGGCAGTAATATTTTTTCTCATCTTCTTTGTGATGTTTAGGGTGCTGCGTAATATCTTCCGCGCCTTGACAGGAGATGACCCAGCACGCCGCGCACACAGGTATAACAGGCCATACCGCAACGATGACACGCGGCATACCGTAAATCCCGGGAAAGCAAAGGACAAGAGGAAAGTAATTCCCGACGACGAGGGTGAATACATAGAGTATGAAGATGTAGAGAAAAAATAGTTTTCTCCGCGTCCCGCCGTCCGGTTTTCAGTAAGCCCAAAAATATCTCTGAGATATTTCGAAATATGTCTGACATATTTTAAAATAGGTCAGACATATTTTTTATTTGCTCCCAATGCCACTTTTCAGTTTTTGCGCGCAGTTTTCTTGAAGGACAGGTTGCGGTTTCCAAGTGTCTAAAAATAGTCGAGAAGTCTCTTGAGCGATTCGGCGTCTTTCCAACTCCAGTACCTGTCTTTCATAAGTTCCTTGAATTCTTTTTTCTTTTCTTTGCGCAAGTGCTTTTTGAATTCGCTTTCCGAGGCCTTGAACGGCACTCCGCCTTTGAGAAAGTAATAAACGGCTTTGAGCGGGAATTTTGGTTCAATGGTGTTTCCGTAATAGTCGCCGTCGGTTTCAATGAAAATGTTGAACTCCGGAAGGTCGAGGAAACTGGTGTTTTCGTTCCTGCGTTCGGCTTCGCGCATTGCTTCCATGTTTACGGTTGTAATCTCTACAAGGTAGTTTCCGTTCTTTTCTGCAATGACTCGCCCCAGCTGTTCGCCGGCTTTGCGGTAAACGGTATCACCGAAAGCAACCTCGATAACGTTCAGCAGGTTGGCTTTCATTTTCTTGTCGTTTTTCAGGAAAATGAGTGAGGCATCGCGCAGGAATATGTTTGCTTTGGCCGTTCCTTTTCCGCCGAAGGCGAATTTGATTTTAGCGTCCCGGAAGTCATTGAATACGTAGGGCGTTTTTGAGAATCTTTCGACCTGCACCTGTTGTGCGGCCGTGCCTGAAAAATAAAGTATGGCTGCAATAAGGAAAACAAATCTCTTCATTTTGTTTAGTATCTTGTTAACATACGCAATATTAATAATTTTTATCCGATATTTAAGTTGCTTGTAAACAGGAAATTTGCGAAAAATTCTTAATTTTGCATACGTCTTGGGGCATTGTCTGCGCAGCATACGGCTTATGCCGTAATTCCCCGGGCATACATATGATAAAATACTTTCCTGATGAAGGATTTCGCCATAGTAAACGAGAAAAAAGAAGAAACAGCGATTCTTGTAGGCCTTGTAACAGAGCGCCAAAGCGAACGTAAAACCGAGGAGTACCTCGACGAACTGGAGTTCCTGGCCGAAACGGCCGGGGCGCACACAGTGCAGCGCTTTACCCAAAGGCTTGTAATGCCGAATGCCGTTACCTATGTAGGCCGCGGCAAGCTCGACGAGATAAGAGCCTATATCGAAACGGAAGAAGACGAAGGCCGCGAGGTGGGCATGGCTATATTTGATGACGAACTTTCTGCAAAACAGCTGAGAAACATAGAAAAGGTTCTGAAAATAAAAGTTCTCGACCGCACTTCTCTCATTCTCGACATTTTTGCAATGAGAGCCCAGACGGCAACGGCGAAGACGCAAGTGGAGCTTGCACAATATAAATATATGCTTCCGCGCCTGCAAAGAATGTGGACGCACCTCGAACGCCAGGGCGGTGGTTCGGGTTCCGGAGGAGGCAAGGGGTCGGTAGGGCTTCGCGGGCCGGGAGAAACCCAGCTCGAGATGGACCGCCGAATAATCCTCAACCGCATGTCGTTGCTCAAGAAACGCCTTGCCGAAATCGACAGGCAGAAAACAACCCAGCGCAGCGGGCGCGGCAGGCTTATAAGGGTGGCTCTTGTAGGATATACCAATGTAGGCAAAAGCACTCTAATCAATCTTCTTGCAAAAACAGAGGTCTTTGCGGAAAACAAACTGTTTGCAACGCTCGACACTACGGTGCGCAAGGTGATAATCGGAAACCTTCCGTTCCTTTTAAGCGACACCGTGGGATTTATACGCAAAATTCCAACCGACCTTGTAGACTCGTTCAAGAGCACGCTCGACGAAGTGCGCGAGGCCGACTTACTCATGCACGTCGTGGACATTTCGCACCCCGACTTCGAGGAGCAAATAGAGGTGGTCAACAAGACTCTCGGAGACCTCGGATGTGCCGACCGGCCCGCAATAATCGTGTTCAACAAAACCGACGCATATACCTGGGAGGAAAAAGCCGAAGACGACCTTACGCCGTCAACCAGGAGAAACATATCACTCGACGAGTTGCAGAAAACATGGATGGCTAAGCTTGGGGAAAATTGCATTTTCATCTCGGCACGTCAAAAAACGAACATCGACGAACTGAAAAAAATGCTTTACAACAAAGTGCGCGAGCTGCATGTGCAGAAGTATCCATACAATGATTTCCTTTACGATACTTACGACGAGTAAACTCTATGCCTGCCGTCATGAAATAGCATTTAAACGAACAACATAAACAACAATTAAAACATTTGATATTATGGCTGCAAAACCTGAGTTCAAATACGCGCCCATGTTCCAGTTGGGCAAGGATACGACAGAATATTATCTGCTTACAAAGGACTATGTTAGCGAATCGGAGTTTGAAGGGCACAAAATCCTGAAGATAGAGCCCGAAGCTCTTACAGCAATGGCCAATGCGGCTTTCAGGGATGTAAATTTCCTTTTGCGCCGCGAACACAACGAGAAAGTAGCTGCGATACTTTCCGACCCGGAAGCGAGCGACAACGACAAGTATGTTGCACTTACGTTCCTGCGCAATGCCGATGTGGCTTCAAAGGGACAGCTGCCCTTCTGTCAGGACACTGGCACGGCCATAATCCACGGCGAAAAGGGACAACAGGTGTGGACTGGCTTCTGTGATGAAGAAGCCCTCTCGAAAGGCGTTTACAAAACCTATACCGAGGAGAACTTGCGCTATAGCCAGAATGCTCCGCTTTCCATGTACGAGGAAGTGAATACACGTTGCAATCTTCCCGCTCAAATTGACATCGAAGCAACCGAGGGCGAGGAGTACAAGTTCCTGTGTGTGGTAAAAGGCGGCGGCTCGGCAAACAAGACGTATTTCTACCAGGAGACGAAAGCCCTTTTGAATCCCGGTACACTCGTTCCTTTCATGATTGAGAAGATGAAAAGTCTCGGTACGGCAGCATGTCCGCCTTACCATATAGCTTTCGTTATAGGCGGTACGTCGGCCGAGAAAAACCTGTTAACCGTAAAGCTCGCTTCAACAAAGTATTACGACAGCCTGCCTACTACCGGTGACGAAACAGGCCGCGCTTTCCGCGATGTGGAGCTTGAAAAGCAGATTCTTGCCGAAGCACACCGCATAGGCCTCGGAGCACAGTTCGGAGGAAAGTATTTTGCACACGATGTGCGCATAATTCGCTTGCCGCGCCACGGCGCTTCGTGCCCGGTAGGACTCGGCGTTTCATGTTCGGCCGACCGCAACATTAAATGCAAGATAAACAAAGATGGTGTGTGGATTGAAAAACTCGACGACAATCCCGCCGAACTCATACCCGAGGAGTACCGCAAGGCAGGCGAGGGCGACGTTGTACGCGTTGACCTCAACCGCCCGATGAAGGAAATTTGCGAACAGTTAAGCAAGTACCCCGTTTCAACGCGCCTTTCGCTCAACGGCACAATCATTGTTGCGCGCGATATAGCTCATGCACGGCTTAAGGAACGCCTCGACCGTGGCGAAGATTTGCCCGATTACATAAAGAATCATCCCGTATATTATGCCGGCCCGGCCAAGACACCTGCCGGCATGGCGTGCGGTTCAATGGGCCCGACAACGGCAAACCGCATGGATCCTTACGTCGATTTGTTCCAGGAGCACGGAGGTTCGATGATAATGATAGCAAAAGGCAACCGTACCCAGGTGGTAACCGACTCGTGCAAACGCCACGGCGGATTCTATCTCGGCTCTATCGGCGGCCCTGCTGCAATACTTGCGCAGAACAATATAAAGTCGATAGAGTGCATTGAGTATCCCGAATTGGGAATGGAGGCTATATGGAAAGCCGAAGTAGTGGACTTCCCTGCTTTCATACTTGTAGACGACAAGGGCAACGACTTCTTCAAGCAAATAAAGCCTTGGCAGTGCAAGAACTGACTTTAATTCAAAAACGGGCGTTTAATATCTATTAGCCCGGAATGATATGAACACGGATTCCGCCTTGAGGTAATACAGAATGCTTCAGGGCGGATTTTTTTGGACTAACCCCGAATGAAACCAAAATGAATAAGCACGCCGGGCAATTGAATTAAACTCCCGTTCCGGGCTGCGAAAAAAATCAAGGCACCTGTTTTAAAATATGTCAGACCTATTTTAAAATATCTCAGACATATTTTGAAATATGTCAGACATAATTTTTTTCACGTCCCGGGGAATTCTGAAAACTTTCCGGACGAGGGCAAATAAGTTTGTTCTAAACGTCCGGTTCATATAAATTTACTTATTTTTGCATTACGTATGATAGACAAGACCGTAGTAATATCCCAAAATATTTGTGACGAGGTAGAGCGCGCGATAGACGGCATATCTCCCGACAAGGTGTTCGTGCTGTACGACAGCACAACGCACGAATGTTGCTCTCCTCTGCTTGAAGGCTGCCGCAGTTTGCAGAACGCAACCGCCATACAAATCCCGGCCACGGACGTTAACAAAACGCTCGACACGCTTTCCGCCGTTTGGATGGAACTGAGCAACGGCGGAGCTTCGCGCCGTTCGCTGCTTATAAACGTGGGCGGCGGAATGGTTACCGACCTTGGCGGCTTTGCCGCTTCGACATTCAAACGGGGAATAGCCTATATCAATATACCCACTACGTTGCTGGCCATGGTAGACGCTTCCGTAGGCGGCAAGACTGCCATAAACTTCAACGGGCTGAAAAACGAGGTGGGAGTGTTCAACGCGCCTGCAAGAGTAATAGTAGATACCCAGTTCCTGCGCACGCTCGACATAAAAAACATGCTTTCGGGCTATGCCGAAATGATAAAGCACGGGCTTATAAGCAGCACCGGTGTATGGGCCGACATAATGAATTTCGACATGGGCCGTGCCGACTACGGGGCTTTGCAGAAAATGGTTGCCGACAGTATTGACGTAAAGGCCGCGATAGTAGCAAACGACCCCAAAGAGAACGGCTTGCGCAAGGCATTGAACGTCGGGCACACGGCAGGACATGCCATCGAAAGTCTCGCCCTTATGGAGAACCGTCCTGTGCTGCATGGCTACGCGGTGGCCTGGGGAATGGTGTGCGAGTTGTATTTAAGCAGGGTTAAGAAAGGATTCCCGCAAGGCGAAATGAACCAGACCATAAGGTATATAAAGGAGAATTATGGAACGTTCGACTTTGGCTGCGACAAATACGAAAAACTCTATTCCTTAATGCAGCACGACAAGAAAAACGTTGGCGGTGTAATAAACTTTACCTTGTTGTCGGGAATAGGAAAGATAGAGCTTGACTGTACGGCCGACAAGGATGAGATTTTTGCCATGCTTGACTTTTTCCGCGAAGCATTGAATTGAAAGTTGACACGATGTAGTTTATAAATATTGTATTATGAAAAGTTTATTGAAAAACCTGCTCGTAGTTTCTTGCGTTCTGGTAGCATTTTCAGCCTGCAAGCACGGAAGATTGTGGTTCAGCGGAAGCTCGAGCGACACCCTTTGCGTTGATACGTTTAAGTACAGCAAGACCGATTCCACTGCCGGACGTTTGATTAAGGTGGAAATCGAAGCAGATTACCCCTCGCCAATCACCGGGCCTTTGAGCGCGAGCGTGGCGTCGTGGATACGTACCAGCATAAGCAAGAATGCCGCCCCGACCGATACGATGGACGGCCAGAAAGTGGTGGACTTCCTCGGAAAACAGATTTTTGAAAACTATGAAAGCACCGCCGACGACTTTGTAAACGAAATGGATTACATGGCTACCGCAAAACTTGTGAGTAAACGCCGCAACTATGTGTCGTATGTGCTTTCCACTTATGAATATACCGGAGGAGCGCATGGCATGAAAACTGTTGTGGGCCGGACTTTCTCACAAATCGACGGCAAGCAGTATGGCTGGGAGCTGTTGAAAGACACGGCAAAAACCGGTTTCCGCAAACTGCTGAAGAAAGGTGCGCGCAAGTATTTTTCAACCGATAAGTCGCGGGGCGAGATTACGGACGAGGAGTTGTGCGAAATGCTTCTACTCGACATAAGTGGCTCGCCCGTTACGGTGCAACAGTTGGACAGTTTCCCGCTTCCTTCCACACCGCCTTACTTTACGCGTAAGGGCGTTACTTTCGTATACCAGGCTTACGAGATAGCTCCGTATGCGGCCGGAATACCGACGTTTACTGTTGATTTCGACGACATCGACAAGTATTTGTCCGACGAGGGCAAGCAGCTTCTGAAGAAAAAGGAAGATTAAAGCGTTTTCAAATAAACGAAAATGGCGGAATAACTTTGGTTATCCCGCCATTTCTGTGTTAAGTGCGTTGTAGGTGTCCGCAGTCCGTTTCATATAGTAAGGAGGCCGCATTGTTTTAAGCCAAATAGGTCGTAAGGTCTCGTCAAATTGCGTGCTTATGCCTTGCAGATCTGTTGCTGCGGCCCTTACAAACGGAAGTTTTATTTCAGTACCTCGTCGGCCACGCGGTTGAAGTTTTCTATTGATTTCTTTATTTCAGGAAGGTTGTTTTCCCAGTTTGCTTCATATTCTATGGTGAAGTATCCTTTGAAGTCCTGCTGCTTTAATTCCTGCAACATGCCTTTCAGATTGAGCACTCCCGTACCCCACACAACATCTTCGAGGTCTTCTTTCCCCTCTTTGGGTGCAATGTCTTTGAAATGCAGCGAGTTTATTCGCCCTTTCAGTTTGTGTAGCGATTCTATCGCGTCGAGGTTCATGCGTTTGAAGTGTCCGACGTCGGCGCAGGAGCCTAACAGTTCGCTGCGTGTTCCTATGCACGACAGCAGTATTTCAGGTTTCCAGTATGAGGCTTCATTGGGGTGGTTATGTGTTGAAAGCCCGATGTTGTATTGCTTTGCATATTTTTCGACAACGTCCCAGTCTTCGCGTGCAGGCTCGGCGCTAACATATTCCATGCCCATGTTTTTGGCAAAGGCGAATATCTTTTCCCATTCGTCGCGTTTGGGCGTCCACACTCCGGAAGAAACTATTTTTATTCCTTTCGACTTGGCTATTTCCTTGAGTTTTTTCTGTTGTTCTTCGGTCAGGTCGTAGCCGAATACGGCGTCGCCGAATCCTTCTCCCATTTTCTGTCCCGGGTATATTTCGATATAATGCAGGCCGAGGGACTGTGTCTTGTCGAGCGATTCGACTACGGAGAACAGGTGAAGCGTGTATGATTGCATGGAAAGTTTCCAGCCCTGTTTTTCGGCTTTTGTTTTTTGCGGCCCTGAGGCATTGCATGCCATGAGGCACAATGCCAGCATGGCGGTGATTAATGTTTTGAGTTTCATGGTGATGTATTTTATGAATGTTCCGGCAGCAGGCCGGATGCCGGCTGCCGGAACGTTTTGGTTTTACATGTTTGCTTTAAGGCATTGGAGGCAGGCTGAAGCCGTTGTGGTAGGTGTGTTTAATCCACTCGTTTGCCATGTCGAGTGCGCTGAATTCGGCAAAGCGTCTGTCGAATTTCGGGTCGCCGTCGATAACTGCGTATTCGTCGACCGTTACGATTTTTATTTTGTCGTTTGGCGAGATGTTTGTGAACTTCATGTTCTCTCCGTCCCACTTGAGCTCGCGGTGCAGTCCGTGCAGTCCTGAAAGCCTTGTGGCCAGTACGCCCATTACTACCATTTCGTTGAACGGTCCTGAGAACTGGAAGTTTGAAGACGCTTCGGTCCTGTTTTCGGGTGATTCCTTGCAGGCCCTTATCCAGTCTTGTTCGTGTGCGTTTGTAGTCCAGATGTCGCCGTTGCCGCCTTTTACGCGCGGTATTGTGGGTGTAGGCTGTTTGAAGTCCTTCATCCTGTCGGTGGGTAGCAGTGTCGGGTTCATGCCGTAGCAGCCGGTCATGATTTTTCCTTTTGTGCCTACGAATATGATACCTCCGTTTTCATCGCCCATCATTTCTCCGTCTTTGAGTTCCTCAGGGCGTTGCGGCGTCAGTCCACCGTCGTACCAGTAAACGGTGAGTTCTGGCATTTTTACCTTTCCTCTTGCCGGGCGTGCTGGGAACTTGTAGGTTACCATCTGTGCCTGTGGGGGTGAGTAGAGGTTTGCCAGTGTTGAGCTGGCTTCGACGCTTATTGGGTATTTGAGGTCGAGCGCCCAGTATAGCGGGTCCATAATGTGGCATGCCATGTCGCCGAGCGCGCCTGTGCCGAAGTCCCAGAAGCCTCGCCAGTTCCACGGTGTGTATGCGGGGTCGTAGGGGCGTTTTACCGCCGGCCCGATGAAGAGATCCCAGTCGAGTGTCATGGGAACGGGCACTCCGCCCTTAGGCTCTGCCAGTCCTTGCGGCCAGATGGGGCGGTCGGTCCAGCAGTGCGCCTCGTAAACATCTCCGATTATCCCGGCGCGTATCCATTCGGTAACCTGTCGGCACCAGTCGAACGAGTTGCCTTGGTTGCCCATTTGTGTGGCTACTTTGTATTTCTTGGCGAGCTTTGTAAGCAGCCTTGACTCGTACACGCTGTGTGTAAGCGGTTTCTGCACGTAGGTATGCTTGCCCAGCGTTATTGCGTGGGCCGCTATTCCTGCGTGCGAATGGTCGGGTGTTGCTACGAGCACTGCGTCGATTGAGTTGCTCATTTCGTCGAACAGCTTGCGCCAGTCCTTGTATTTTTTTGCGTTGGGGTAGTCGTTGAACGTTTTTGTTGCATATCCCCAGTCTACGTCGCATAGTGCAACGATGTTCTCGGTGTTCATGTTAGCCAGGTTGCGCCGCCCCATGCCGCCTATGCCTATGCCGGCTATGTTGAGCTTGTCGCTCGGCGCGGTGTGTCCGTAGGCTTTGCCCAGTATGGTGTTAGGGGCGATTGTGATTCCCGCCGTGGCCAATGCTGCGGTTCTTAGAAAGTCTCGTCTGTCCATGTTGGTAAAATGGTATTAGGTATGTTAGTTTGAAAATTATTCCGGGCTCCGGTGGCGCGGCCATGCCGTGCCCCAGCGCAAATATAGCAAAAGGCGGCCGCAGAGACAAACGAAAAGCAAAGTTTTTAAAGATTTGTATAAACTCAGACTGTTTGCCGACGCTTGAGGCGGTTCGCGGTGGATTGTTGCCGCCGCCTTGTCGATACGCGATGAATCGTTTTCAGGCGCGGCGAATTGCGTATAAAGGGGTGAAAACTTGTGCCGGAAAACGGGCATTTCCGGGGCGGGAAAATGAAAACTGGTTTTCAGTGCGTTTACCCCACGTTGGAGCAAATAAAAAATATGTCTGACAGGTAGTGTTTCATTTAGTGTGTCCGGGTCAAGTCTTCAGACCTCTTAGTAATGCAAATATATTAATTTATCGGTTATCTCCTCAGCGGGCGCGCCCGCTGAGGATTTTTTTTATTTTTCGGGGAAGAGTTTCTTGTCTGCCCCGATTGCGGGCACGGGTTTGCAGTATGCCTGTTTGTCCATGGCCGTCTTTCCCATGAGCAGAATTACGGATTCCTCGTTGGGCATTGCCCCACGCATCCTCGTGACGCGCCGGAAGTCCTTCTGCAGGCGCTCTATCCAGTTGGTGGTGTATATCATCGACTGTATCGCCGGATGATAGTTCAGGTATGTGAAATATGCCTTGTAGGACGGGTCGTTGCCACGTCTGCCTATGCTCCTGTAGTCGCGTCCCCATTTGGCACAGAACCGCTGCCAGCACTCCCAGGCTTTCTCCACGGTATAACTGCTGTCGCCGGTGCGGAACATCTGCCGCAGCTCTTCGGCAACTTCTCTCTTGTCGCTGTTCCTCACGCTGCCGATGATGTTGCGTTTGAGGTGAGTGGTGCAACGTTGAAGGGCGGTGCCGGGGAATACCTCGCCCACGACATCGTCCAGACCCTTCAGGCCGTCGGCGCACAGGAGGCCTATCCGTTCCAGCCCTCTCTCATGCAGGCCCTCAAGAATCTCTTTCCAACCCGTTGCGCTCTCCGTTGGTTTGTTGCATATGCCCAGTACCTCGCGCGTCTTGTCTTCCTTTACGGCCAGGATGACATAAAAGGCCTCCGTCTCAACGCTGTGCCTGCGGTGGACTTTGATATGCACGCAGTCGATAAACACTATGGGATAACGGCGTTCCAAGGAACGTTCCAACCATTCCGACACGTCCTTGCGCAGATACTCCACCATGCGAGATATGCTCGCCTTGCTGTAATGCTCGCCGTATACGTCGTTGAACACTTCGGCCACCTGCTCCTGCGTCAGGCCTTTGCTGTACAGGCTGCCGGCAAGGCGTTCGCACTCATCCTCCTGCTCGCGGAGGATTGCCAGTATGCAGGGGTGGAAGTTGCCGTACCGGTCACGGGGGATACGGAAGTTCAGGGTACGACCGTGACCGTATGTACGGCCCGGACGGAAGCCGTTGCACTTGTTGCCGCGAAGGCCTTCTTTATTAAGGTATTCCTTGCGCTCCGACAGCATAAGGCGCTCCAACATCATCTCCATCAGGTCTTGTAAGCCATTTTCTTTTTCCGAATGCTTGCTTATTAGCTCGGAAAGTTGTTCCTTTGTGAATTCCATAAGGTCTACACTTTTTTAGTTTTTGTTGTTTTTATCTCTTGCAAATCTAAAAAATCTGTAGACTTTTTTCTTTTATTCGAGATACACTTTTTGAAACAGTATCAGAATTGGGTTTCAGCCAGGTACCGAACAGATTTTTGTATTCAATGAAGTAGCCGATGTTGTTTCTGCAATACTCCATCATCATGACCGCTTCCTGATTATCATGATCTTCTACAAGTGTCACAATATCCTCATCAGTCCATCCGATACTTTTCAGATAGTTCACTTCGTTGTCTGACAGAAATTTATAGAAAATCAAACCAAGAATATAATCTTTGTATTCGTTGGCTTAAATATTGGAGCGCATCTTGGTGGCAGATGCCCATATCTTATTGGCAAGTTGTTGTTTGTTCATAAAATCAATTTTGAAATTAGCTTACTCTATATGAGAATATCATAAGCAAAGGTGTAAATAAAGAATGCAGACATTCTGCATTTATTGAGAATACTTAGTATATAGAAATCTTATTCATCAAACTCTCTGAGCAGGTCCTTAACCTCCACGTTAAGTACTTTAGCTATTTGAAGTAGCATTTCCAAACTAGGTTGTGCCGTATTGGTACACCATTTGGAGATGGTAGCAGGATCTTTCCCCACTTGCTCTGCCAGCCATTTATTGGTCTTTTCCTTCTCGGCTAGTATCACTTTGATTCGGTTTATTTTTTTGTTGGACATATCTCATCTTTAATTAACAATTATACAAATATAATCCTTTTGCCTAAAAGAGCAATTGAGTTTTAATTAATAATTAGCTGTATAAAGAAATTTTATTGCGTATAATTCAATTTTGTACTGGATTATGGTCGAAAACAATATCTCTAAGAGATTTTGATTAAGATAAATTGTGTACTTTTGAAGTATGGACAATCTTAAAATTGATTTTTATGAATGATGATATTGAATATGAGAAATTTACTCAAGAAATTTATAATGAGATTTTGAAGAATTTGTAATTGAAGAATATAGATGTTAAGCATAATATGAAATTGACAGGAAAGTCAGGCCAGAAGCATCAAATAGATGCGTACTGGGAGTATCAATATGATAATACCACATTTAAGATTGCAATAGAATGTAAGAATTATAACCACACAGTATCTATTGGTAATGTGAGAGATTTTTTTGGCGTTCTTTATGATTTGGAAGATGTCAAAGGCATAATGGTTACCAAGAAGGGTTATCAGGAAGGTGCAAAGAAGTTTGGTGAGCATTACGGAATTGATTTAATGGAATTAAGAGAACCGGAAGAGGGAGAAGCTATTGTTGCTGAAACCACATTAACTATTGGTAGTTCTGTTAGGCATAGACTTTTTCAGGTTGATGAAGATTGGGCTAAAGAACATGATTTTAATATCCAACTATATAAGGAACGATTAGATTGGCTCTTTTCCCCGAATTGTAGTAAATGGATTCATGCAACTCATATTCCCTTAACAACTAAAGAAAATAAGATTAGAAATGCAAAATATGAGATTATTGCAGATATACAGAAATTAGAAGAAGAAATACCTGAAAATTGCCAATAAAATAAAGACTATGTGTTTCCATTTGACGATGCTTATATAAAAACAGATTGCGGAAATATCAAGATTAAAGAAATCAAGTTTGAATATGAGAATCATACAGAAACGAAACAGATTAAAATTGATGCACAAAACATAACCAAGGCAATATTTAAAAATACGATTAGTAAGAAGGTGCAGTTAATAAGGAAAACATATATGGACTATAAATCCAAAATGAAGTAGTTTGTTCTTTACTTTGTGAGTTATTTATGAAAATTCGGCACTGTCCAAAATTTAGTGTAAATGGAAACAGGATTCAGCTGTAAGTTTATTCTTATATCTGGATTCTGTTTTCAAAAATAAATTGGTTCATAATCAAACCCCAGTTATGAATAGGCTGTGTCCATTTCTTCTCAATCTCCATAAGTGAAAGATATACGGTCTTTTTGACAGCATCATCTGAAGGGAATGAAAGCTTTGATTTTGTGTACTTTCTGATTTTTCCATTCAGGTTTTCAATGAGATTTGTTGTAAGATTATTTTCCTGTTTCCCAGCGGGAACTGGAAGAAAACGGTAAGATTATCCCAGTTATTTCTCCATGAAAGTATGGTATATGGATGTTTTTTCCAGGGCAGTAGAAATTTAGTGGGGGATTTGTTTTTATATTGAGAATGTATTTCGACCTTTGCCTTATGGAAAAGAATCAATTGGAATTGCTTGCGCGTATCGTGCTGCCTTCAGAAATATTGGATTATTTTGAGATAACAGGTGTGGAACAGAGTTCGACGGAAATTCGTATTCATCTGGATGAACTGATGAATCCGAATCTATCTTGT
>OKSB01001551.1_pt1 | contig 22481 bp, 17 predicted proteins | sample 1601171 | NCBI WGS metagenome assembly OKSB01 (sample SAMEA3541496, study PRJEB24748) | human gut metagenome | biome: human gut; feature: human-associated habitat; material: faeces | place: China | collected 2012 | reverse complement strand
CGTGAAATACTTGTTCAACCGGTCGAACGTGGCGCTTGCCCCTCCGCGCCGACAGACGGCTACGGCAGCCGCCGGTTTGTAGCGCAGCAGCGACGACGCGGAATAAAACAGCCTGTCGAGCAGGGCGCAGAGCGAACCGTTGGGGCCCGCATAATAGACGGGCGAACCGATGACGATGCCGTCCGCCGTTTCCAGTTTCTCACGGATCGTGGTGTACAGCGCATCGCCGAACACGCATCTGCCCGATTCCGCACAACGGTTGCAGGCGATGCACCCCTGTACCGCTTTGGTGCCGATGGAGACGATTTCCGTTTCTATGCTATTCGCTTCAAGGGCTTTCGCCACTTCCGACAAGGCAATGTAAGTGTTTCCTTTGCCCTTCGGACTTCCATTAATCAGTAATACTTTCATCGTTATCCTTTTTAATACCAGTCATGTTTCTCGTCCCGGTCGAGCGCACCGATACGTGCCATTTCTTCCGGGGACAGCTCGAAGTCGAACACGGAGATGTTCTCTTTCTGATGGGCAGGATTGCTTGAACCGGGGATGACCGTCACGCCGTGCTGCAAGTCCCAGCGCAGGATGATCTGTGCGGGGGATTTGCCGTGCGCTTCGGCTATCTCCTTGACAGTCCCGTTACTGAACATCGCTTTCGTATAACCGCGTCCGCCGAATGGATACCATCCTTCGATGACGATGCCGTTGCGGTGCATATATCCCCGTACCTCTTTCTCCTGATAATAAGGATGTATCTCGTTCTGCGTCATCACGGGCTTGATGCTTACTTTCGGGAGGAACTCCCTCATCTCCTCGATATAATAGTTGGACACGCCGAGCGAACGTATTTTGCCCTCGGCCACGGCGCGTTCCATCGCCTTGTAGGCTTCCACGTCGTTGTCGCCGGGATGGTGCAGCAACATCAGGTCCACATAGCCGATGCCGAGCCTTGCGAGGGATGCTTCGATGGCTTCCTTCGCGTGGCCGAACTCGTTAGGATAGAGTTTGGTGCAGATGAAAAACTTCTCGCGGGGCAGGCCCGAGCGGCGGATAGCTTCGCCTACCTCTTTCTCGTTGCCGTAGAAAGTAGCGGTGTCGAACTTGCGGTAGCCTAACTTAATGGCGGAGAGAATGGCGTCGATGCACTCGTCGCCGTGCAGACTGTACGTCCCCAGTCCGAGGACGGGCATGGCGTATCCGCTGCTGAGCGTGATGACGGGCGGCTTGCCGTTCTCGCCCTCGGTCAGATCGAACGGGCCGTCATCGTCTGTGTCGGTATCGCTTGCATCGCCGGTGGAGGTTTCCTGCCCTGTACCATTATCGGTTACAGGACCGTCCGTACCGCAGGCGTTCGCCGAAAATGCCAGACAGAGCAGCATCGTGATGAATACCCGTTTTATTCTCATAATTTCCTGTTTTTTAATCTCTTATTGTAGTGCGAAGATACGGAGAAAAAGCTATCGCATAATTGCTGTAAGGCTCAAACACTGTTGTTGAAAAGGTCAATTTGCAAAAAGCGGACTACGGCGAAAGCATAAAAATCCCGCAACGCAGAAAATAGCGTTGCGGAATTTATCAACTCTCTTTACGGGCGGCATTATCTCGTTACAACATCAACAGGCAGATTGAAAATTTTTGCCACTTTCGATATCGTATCAATATGTCTTCCGGTTGCGGCGGCAAAATGATGGGTCGGACCGCATTCGCTCCATCGGTTTACGAACTCCCTTGCTCCGCAAGCAAAGCGCGTCCGCATGTTCGTGTCGCCGAACGACAGGATTTTTCCCTCTTCGTTCACGCCTTCCGCCGCTACGAATTTGAAGTGTCCATCGCCGTCTTGCGTAATGGCAAGATATGTGACCGGTCCCGTATAAGGATAAAACTGCGTCAAATATCCACCGCCGGTCTTTCCATGAAACACTTTCACGATTTTCATGGTAGGTTTCTTGCATGAGATGTCGGCATCTCCCGAACCGCTGTGGCCTATGATTGCGATGTCGTCATTGAAATCGATGGAATACATTTCCGCAAGCTGCCCGGTTCCGGAGATGGTTTTCATGATGCTCATGGCCATTGCCACCTTGATGTCGCCTTCAACGGCACACGCCGTACCTTGCTTGATAAGCATGGAGAACGCCGGTATCAGCATACCGTCGAGAATTCCGGCCTTGCCTTGGGCGAACCCGTCGTAATGGGAAGCGATGAGGCCGAGTTTTTCGTCCTTGACCCATTGTTCGAACGCCACGACATATCTTGCCATTTCCCATACTTCCTCGATGCTCCCTCCGCCTTCGATGTCAAAGGTGTCGAGGATGTCTTGCGCTTTAGTCCGTATGATCTCTTTGTCGGTCACGTTGTCTGCTATGGCCCACATCTTTTCCCAGTCAAACTGTTTGGTATAAAGATGCATACGGCGATACAGATTCGATTCGTCGATATACAGGTCCATCATGCCGGGATAGGGACGCCCTATTTGGGCGATGTTGGTATCGCGAAAACGACGGCGTACTTGTGCCGCGCGACACCAATCTTCGATCTGCGATTGCACTTCCGGATCGCCCCCTTCGACGACACCCGTAATTACGGCGTGGCGCTTGCCGTAACGTTCCAAATCGGCCACCATCTCGCCCACGGCTCCGCAGGCATACCCTTCGCCCAGCCATGTCGCGATATCCGTGTGGTCGTAATCCAGCGCTTTCAGCTTCTGGATATTCACCAGCACGACAGGAACATCCAGATCCTTCACTGCGGGAAGCATATTGTAGGAGGTGGCGTACGTGAGGAGCTGCATCATCACAATGTCCACATCGGCTGCACGGAATTTATCGCCGGCCGCCTGCGACAGCTCCTTGGTCGTGACCAAACCGCCGTCCACGATCTCCACCGTGTCGGGCAGCGTCTTCTTAAACGCTTCATACTGAGTCTCGAATTCCGACACCAACGAGGGGAACTGGGGTAAATATGCCTCCAAGGCGATGGAAAATACGCCTACTTTTGCTTTTGTGTTTACTAACATGTTCTTGATTTTAAAGAGTAAAGAATTGATAATTATCTGTACGACTTCTCGAAAATATCCGCACAATCCTCGTGCGTCATCTCGCAGGGGTTGGCGGCGAAAAGTCCGCCCATCGTCTCGCGGGCATTGCGGGCCAATGTGTCGCATTCTTCCTTCGTGATGCCGTAGTCGCTCATTCGCAGGTTATCCACGCCGCAGGCTTTCTGCAACTCGGCCAGCGCGGTCAGGAAATCTTCCGGCTTGTTGGCATCCTTCATCCCCATGGCACGCGCCATCTTGACGAACTGTCCGTCGCAGACGTGGCGTTCCACGAAAAAGCGGTAGAACTCGTTGGAAAATCATAATCAGCCCCGCGCCGTGCGGCAAGTCGTGGTGGTAAGCGCTCATGGCGTGCTCCATCGAATGTTCGGCGGTAGTGCTGGTGAGCTGCATCGTCAGTCCGGCAATGGTGCTGCCGTAGGCCACGCCTTCGCGGGCTTCGATGTCGCCTCCGTCTTTTACCGCACGGGGCAAGTATTCGGCGATGTACCCGATGGCCGACAACGCTATCGGCTCGCTCAGTACGTTCACGAAACGGCTAATCATTACTTCCGTATTGTGAAACAGGGCGTCGAATCCTTGATAAGCGGTGTACTCGGCAGGGACGGTGCGCATCAGTTCCGGGTCCACAATGGCGAGTACGGGATTCAGCGAAGGGTCTCCGAACCCGATCTTCTCGTTGGTCTCGTGGTTGGAGATAACACCCCAACAGTTGATTTCCGAACCTGTTCCGGAGGTAGTGGCGATAGTCACGATGGGAAGTCCCGGATGCAGTAAGGGCTGCGCCTTGCCTGTGCCACCGCACACGTAATCCCACAGGTCGCCGGGATTGGTGGCCATAGCCGCCACAGCTACGGCCGAGTCGAGCACGGCACCGCCTCCCAACGCGAGGATGAAGTCGCACCCGTTTCCTTTGGCGCAGGCGGCAGCCTCCATCACGACCTCTTTCGAAGGGTTTTCGTGAATGTTGTTACAGATGACGTAAGCTGCGCCGGCTTTATCCAGTTGGGCCGTCACACGGTCGAGCGTGCCGCTTGTCTTTACGGACTGACCGCTTGAAATGAGCAGCAGAGCCTTTCTGCCCGGAAGCTTCTGATTGCCGAGCTCGTTCAGTTTACCTCGCCCGAAAAGCAGTTTCGTCGGCGTGAAAAGATTGAAATCCATGTTCATAGTTTTACTTGTCTTATGTGTTAGATATTTCGATTCTACGGATATTTGCAAACACAAAAGTAAAGCGAAAGCCTCACAACGGGATTGCTGTGAGGCTCAAAGATCATTGCTGAGAAGTTCACTTTTTATTCTTTCTCTTTTGACAAACCTATTTTTGCCTGTTAACGGGATTGAATTGCTTGTCGTAGTCCAGCAGGTATTTTGCCAATACGGGGTCGTTGAAGTCGGTTTTCAACTTGCCTGTATCCATTCGCCGGATCGTTTCCATGTCCTCTGCAGAAAGCTCGAAATCGTCGATGGCGAAATTGCTGGCCATGCGCTCTTTATGTGTAGTTTTGGGGATGGCGACGATCCCTTCGCTCGTCAGGAACTTCAACGCCACTTGTGCATTGGTCTTGTCGTACCGTGCGCCGACGGTTTTCAACCGTTCGTCGGTAAAGATTCCGTCGGTGCCTTGAGCCAGCGGCCCCCATGCCATCAGGCGGGTGTCATAATCCTTGATAAGTCCGCGCATTCTGTACTGCTGGGAGAATACATGTGTCTCCAATTGCAATACGGCAGGCTTTACGTCCATGTTTTCCGCCAAATCCACAAAACGTGCGTCGTAAAAGTTACTTAGACCGATGGCCCGCACCTTGCCATTCCGGTAGGCCTTCTCCATTGCACGGTAAGTCCCGTAGTAATCGCCGAAAGGCTGGTGGACGAGCAACAGGTCGATATAATCCGTTCCCAACTTGCGGAGAGATTCGTCGATGCTGCGTGCAGCCTTTTCCTCTCCGGCATTGGAAATCCAAACCTTGGTGGTAAGGAACAGTTCGCTGCGCGGCACGCCGCATTTGCTCACAGCGGCCCCTACGCCTTCTTCATTGTAATAAGCCTGCGCCGTGTCTATCAGACGATAACCTGTGCCGATAGCCTCCAGCACGCAGCGTTCGCACTCTTCGGGGCTGACGAGATATACGCCGTAGCCCAGAACCGGCATTTCCACGCCGTTATTCAATAAGATCGTTTTCATGGTCATTCTTTCTTTTTGCCAATTGAACCATATGCTATTCGTTTGTCTGTCAACAATCTAATCCTTCCGTTCATGTATTTCCACGCACCGCAAACGGCTGGCCGGAATGCCCCGAGCATTTCCGTGTAACGCGAGCGGGGTGTCGCCCGGATTCATCGTTTCCTGTCGGCCGAATGCGTCCAACAGTCCGGCCACGACAGACTCGGCTCCGGCATTTCGGAGAGCCTCTGTCGAACGGATACCCTTCGCACAGTTAAACACGTGCTCGCCGAAATGTGCGGTATCCGCGAACCTACCGCCAAAACCCGTGTGCCGTGCTACGAAGCCCAAACTTCGGCTGAAAGATTGTTCGTCGGCGCCCCCTGTATCACCTCGTGTCCCTGTTCAATCAATTTAGCTGGCGACATCACCCGTGCCTAAAATCCCGAATTTCATCTTTCGTTTCGTCGAATCCGTTCTACTTCGCTTCTATTTTTTTGATGAATTTGGCAGGATTTCCTCCCACTACGGTCATGGGCGGCACATCGCGGGTGACGACGCTGTTCGCGCCGACGATGGAGCCGTAACCGATCCGTACGCCGGGCAGCACAGTGGAACCTATGCCGATCCAAACCTTATCTTCAATGACAATGGGTTTACCGTACGTCGCGCTGCGGTTGTCCGGATTCGGGTCATGATTGATGGTGATCAGGTTCACTTTCGGCGCGATGAACACACCGTCGCCGATGGTGATGCCGCCACGGTCGAAAAACGTGCATCCTTGCTGAATCCAGCAGCCTTTACCGATGCGGATGTTCTTGCCGAAATCCACGTAAAACGGAGGTAACAACGTGGTACTGGGATCGATTTCCCGACCCGTGATACGGAGAAGATAATCGTGTACCTCTTCGGAAGAGAGCCATCCTTTGGCGTTCATTTCCGCAGCCGTCTTCATCGTATCGAAAATGGTGCCGATCAGCTCCTCGTAACCGGGTTCTTCAGGCGAGACCATCGCGCCCGATAGGTCTTTCTCGAAAATATCCATGTAGTTATTCATTTTTATGATTGTATAATTTATATGTTTCGGCAAATGTAAAGACCCGTTTCATACTGTTTATAAACAATATTACGGATAGTTATACCTTGATTACTGGTTCGTGACAGAGGATTCTGCAACCTATTGCTTTGCCGGAATTTGCACCTCATTCGTGTATCCGGTGTGTTCCGATAAATCGTGTCGTGGCCAAATCCATGTCGTCGTAAATGGGACTCTTTCCCGTGTCGAGTCCGGCGATAGCCCGCATTTCCTGTCCGGTCAGCGTGAAATCGAAAATATTCAGGTTTTCCGCCATGCGTTCCTTGCGAACGCTTTTCGGAATGACCACTATGCCCCGCTGGTTCAACCAGCGGAGGATAACGGCCGCCACCGTCTTGCCGTGTTTTCCCGCAATGGTTTTCAGTACCGGGTTGTTGAAGATGTCGTTTTGCCCCTCGGCGAACGGCGCCCATGCCTCGTGCTGGATGCCCTCTTTTGCGAGGAAAGCGTTGGATGCCGCCTGTTGGTAGAACGGGTTGGTCTCGATTTGGTTGACGGCAGGCTTCACCTCGTTGTGCAGGAACAGGTCTTGTAGACGTTCATCGGAAAAACTCGTCACCCCGATAGCGCGGATACGCCCTTCTTCGTATAATTTCTCGACGGCCCTCCATGCGGCGTAGTAGTTGCCGTATGGCTTGTGCAGAAGAAAAAGGTCGAGGTAGTCCAGCCCAAGCGCCTTCATCGACCGATCGAATGCACGCAGTGCATCGTCGTACTCATAATCCTGTACCCACAGTTTTGTGGTAACGAACAGTTCTTCGCGTTTCAATCCGCTGCTGCGAATGGCATTGCCTACCTGCTCCTCGTTAAAATAAGACGCTGCCGTATCGATCATCCGATAGCCGACTTCGAGTGCGTCACCCACGGCCCGCTCCGTAGCTTCCGGAGCGATCTGATATACCCCGAAACCGACAGCCGGCATCATCACTCCGTTGTTCAGTCTTATTGTCTTCATTTCGTATCTGTTTGAATTTGTTGCGAAATTACCGTCTCGGCATGACAGGTCCGATACATAATTCGTGGAGATGTATTCACTTTTCGTGGTATTTGGTTAAATTCGCAGAGTGAGATCGATAAATCGGGAACGGGATGGAACGGAACAAACTGTATTTCATTGACTCGATTGACAATTACGGCATTACCGAAGGTGCGGACCATGTAATCCACATACTTTGCACGGCAGGTTGCATGAGCTTCTCCTTTCAGGAAACGCATTACAATATCGCTGTCGGCGATTATGTCATCCTGACCGACCTCTCGCTCGCTTCGGACTTCTCCCGATCGGAAGATTTTACGGGTATTGTCCTATGCCTTTCCGAATCGTTCGTCTCTTCTATGGCATTACGCAGCAACTACGGCATCATCGGGCATATGTCGCTGCTTCAGAACCCGGTAATGAAACTTTCCGAACAGGATTTCCAGAAATGCCGTACCGACATGCTGCGCCTTCGTGAACGCATGGAGGATAGCGGACATCTTTTTCGCGAGGAGATGATCGGACATCTGCTCATGGCGCACATCCTCGACCTGTACGACATTCATGCACGTCAAAATATTTTCAGGCAAGTGCCCGAAAGAATATCTTTTCTTTTGCGGCGGTTCATCGACCTGCTCTATCAGGGCGAATACATCCGAAACAGGGATTTGTCTTACTATGCTTCGAGGCTCTGCATTACGCCTCACTACCTGTCCGAAATATGCAAAAAGGCGAGCGGAAAGCCGGCGACATACTGGATAACTCGTTTCACCCAACAGGAAATCGGCCGGCTGCTTTGCCGCAAAGAACTTACGCTGGCAGAGATCGCAAGCCGCATGAATTTTTCGTCCGTTTCCTATTTAAGTCGTTACGTGCGAAAATGGGCCGGGGTTTATCCGACCGAATACAGAAACAACGTACAGCGTAAATAATCCGAAAGCAATGAGACGAGTACGGCCGCAAGTCCTCCCGTCGTCAACTTAAAACGGCTGTCGGCGGTACTCCATATTGTTTTTTGAAGGCCGAGGAAAAATGAGACTGGTTCTTGAACCCTACGCTCGTATAAATATCCGCGATTTTCTTTCCGCCTTCCTGCATCATGACGTAGGCCGCTTCGAGCCGTTTGCGGATAAGCCATTTTTCGGGCGTCAGATCGCTGATTTTCTTGAAATCCCGTTTAAAAGTGGCGAGGCTTCTTCCTGTATAGTGCGCCAGTTCTTCCATCGTGAACTCATACATGTAGTTCTTATTCATAAAGTCCATAATATCGATTTTCCACGGTTCGTTGAAATCGAACAACGTGGATGCGAACCGTCCGTCGATATGGAGCAGAGCCAGCAAGCCCTCCTGCAATTTCAGATGCATGAAATCGTCCCTCGGTTTCACTTCCGGATCGAAAAAAGGAGTCAGCGATGCAAAAAGGCTCGTTATTTCCGCGGTTTTAGGCAACTTGATTACTTCCGGTTTCAGTTTGGACGTATCGGCCGGAATCTTGCATTGCCCGAATTTGGCATACATTTCCCGCAGAAAATTCCGGGTAAAATTCAGGAAAATGCCGCAATATCGCTCTCCATTGAAAGTCCTTTTATACATGGTGATATGGTGGTCGCGCGGAATATACACGCATTCCCCCTTACCTACATGGATCTGCTGTTTGCCGTTGTCGAGAATCATTTCGCCGGAATAGACGTAGTTCATCGCATACTCCCGCGAACGATGTATGCAACCGCTGATATCATCGTAAAAAAAACTGTAAAACACATTTTCATAGTTGAAAATGAGCTTCATCGGACCAAGATCCTCTTCTTCTATTCGTCTTTGTTTCATCGCGATTTTATCGGGGAAGGATAATTATAATGTCGCTACTTTTCAATTAGCCGCATCCGCAGCACAGGAAACGGGTTGCCCTGTTCGTCGGTCTCGTCACGACGGAAAGTCTGAAATCCCGAACGGAGATAAAATGCTTCGGCTTTTTTGTTCTGTTCGTTCACGTCCACATATATCGCATCATACGTGCGGATCGCCATATTCAGCAGTTCTCGACCCAATCCGTGCCCGATGCAGGAGGGGGAAAGAAACAGCATTTCGATCTTCCGTTCCTGAATGCCCATAAACCCGGCAGGAATGTTATCGTTATAAACAACGACAAGGCTCTCCACCCCCTGCAAGGCGGCTTTCACTTGCGGCGCGAGATTCCGAATGTCTTGTTCCGACAGAAAATCGTGGCTGGTACGGACCGAACTCTCCCACACCTTCACCAACTCGTCCACGAGTTCCGTATCCCTATTATCTTTTGTTTTGCTCTCTATTCGTATCCGACCCATGTTTATCAGGATTATTTCTTGTCTGTAAAATTACAAAATACAACCCGGAATTCCATTGTTCAACGGCTCATTTATTAGGAAAAGTATTTTTCCGGTCTTTAATCGATTCAATGCTAAGAGATAATGTGTCAGATTAGGGCATAGGATTGCAACTAACTGAAAATCATTACAAGGACTTAAAAAAACATAAGAAGAAGACGACTTTCGGGTCGTCTTCTTTATTTTTGCACCCCAAAATCGGCCGAAGGTTTCCGGATAGGAACCTTCATGTATCGGATTAGGGCACGAAAAAATGACTTGCAAATTTTGCGGAGGAACTTGTATCAAAAATGGTTATCAAGCAAACGGTAAGCAACGCTATAAATGCAACACTGCCATAGGAAACAACAGGCGGATTATTCTTACCAAGCCTATATCCCGGAATTGAACCGGACGATCTCGGAATATATCAAAGAGGGCGTCGGGATCAGAGGCATCGCCAGGTTACTGGAAATATCGACGACTACTCCCATTAGAAGAATCGTCTCCATCTCCAAAAATATAACAGCTCCGCATGTAACGGCCAATGCAGGGTATGAAGTCGATGAGGTCAAAACCTTTGTCGGCCGTAAAAAAGATCATATCCGGGTGGTCTATGCTCTGAACTGCGCTGACAAATCCGTCGTCTGCTTCTCTGTCGGTCCTCGCACCAATGAGACGCTGAGTAAGGTTGCCGACAAACTGGCCAATGCCATTGATCTATACGGATAAACTCCGGCAATATAAGGCGTTCATCTCACCGGAAATCCATTTTTTGCATATGACTTTTCATGTCGGCAGGAATTTCTGCGGTTTTCATTTGGGGAGCTGAGGCCGTTTCCCGAATCCTGCTTATTTTTCTCCCGGGGGAAGAATATTTCGGGCAGGAATGGCTAACTTTATGGCGGACGATAAAAACGATCCGAGATGAATCTGAAAAAAATAGGTATTCTTTGTTTGGGACTGATGGCGGGCGGTTTGCTGCAGGCCAAAGTCCGGCTGGCTTCCGTTTTCGGCAGCGACATGGTTTTGCAGCGGCAGTGCGAGGCGCCTCTTTGGGGCTGGGCCGAACCGGGGGCCGAGGTGGCGGCGACCGGGTCGTGGGACGGATCGACCGTCCGAACCCGTTGCGGAGCGGACGGAAAATGGATGCTGAAGCTGAAAACTCCCGACGCGGGAGGACCTTATACGGTTACCGTTTCGGACGGGGAGGCCGTTACGTTGGAGAACGTGCTGATCGGCGAGGTGTGGATCTGCTCGGGGCAGTCCAATATGGAGATGCCGGTAGGAGGATGGGGCCGCGTGCGCGATTATGCCCGCGAGATCGAAAGCGCCGACTGGCCTCGGATACGTCTGTTCGGCGTCAAGCGGGTTTCCAGTTTGGCTCCGAGGGAAGATGTACAGGTCGTAGGCGGAGGCTGGCAGCCCTGCTCGCCGCAGACGGTTCCCGACTTCTCCGCCGCCGGTTACTTTTTCGCCCGCGAGTTGCATAAGGCGCTCGGAGTCCCTGTCGGAGTGATCAATACTTCGTGGGGAGGTACGATGGCCGAGTCGTGGATGAGTCCCGAGGCGCTGGCCACGCATTCCGATTTTGCGGAGCGCGTCGAGCAGGTTCGCTCGGCCGGGGCCGACGAGAGCCGGTTATGGGCCGGATTCCGCGATGACTCGGCTCGCTGGGAGCAGGTTGTCGCGCAACGCGATCCGGCGTATCGGGACGGAAAGTGTCTGTGGAAGGAGCGATCCTTCGACGACAGCGACTGGGATACGATCGCTCTGCCCGCCTATTTCGATGCGGAGTGTCTGCCGGGCCACGACGGGATCGTCTGGCTGCGCCGGCGGATCGAGATACCGGCCCGCTGGCGGGGGCGCGACCTGACCCTTCGCCTTAGCTACGTAGACGACAGGGACGTGACTTATTTCAACGGAGTGCAGGTCGGCGCGACCCATGCGTTGGAGCAGGAGCGCGTCTATCGGGTGCCGGGCAGGCTGGTCGAGGGGGGCGAGGCGGTCATCGCGATCCGTGTGCTCGACACCGGAGGCGACGGCGGGCTCAATTACGACGGTCCGTCGCTTCGCCTGAGTCTGTCCGACGACCGGTATATACCGCTGTCCGGCCCGTGGAGATACCGGGTCGGGAGCGAGTTGGCCGATTTGCCGGCCCCGCCCGTTCAGCCCGATTTCGATCCGCACCGGCCGACCGCGCTTTATCATTCGATGCTTCGTCCGCTCGTTCCGCTGGCCTTCCGGGGCGCAGTATGGTATCAGGGCGAATCGAACGCATGGCGGGCCGAGCAGTACGGGACGCTTTTCCCGTTGCTCGTCGAGGATTGGCGCTCGTGCTGGGGGCGCGATTTCCCGTTCCTGTTCGTGCAGTTGGCTAATTTCGGAGCGCGGCACGACGAGCCTGCCGCTTCGCAATGGGCCGAGTTGAGGGAGGCTCAGTCCGAGGCGCTGCATCTCGACGGAACCGCTATGGCCGTGGCGATCGATATCGGCGAGGGCGACAATATTCATCCGAAGAATAAGCAGGAGCTGGGCCGCCGTTTGGCCCTGATTGCCCGTGCCCGGGTGTACGGCGAGTCGGTGGCATGCAGCGGTCCCGTGTACCGGACCTATCGGATCGAAGGCGATAAGATCCGGATCCGGTTCGACGAGGCCGAAGGGCTGGCGGTGCGGGACGGCCGTGTCCTCCGCGGGTTCGCTGTCGCAGGGGCCGATCGCCGGTTCCATTGGGCCGAGGCTGCGATCGACGGATGCGACGTGGTGGTCGGCTCGCCCGAGGTCCCGTATCCTTTGGCCGTTCGCTACGGCTGGGACGACAATCCGGACTGCAATCTGATCAATGCTTCCGGACTGCCGGCCTCGCCGTTCCGGACCGACCGCTGGCCGGGAATCACGACCGGCAAGAAATAATCCGGCATATCTTAGGGAGAAATACAAGAAATCTGTATCGGCAAGGCCGTTTCTTTTAGGTAAATATCTCATCTATGGGAAAGGGGCCGGATCATCCTGCTCGGTACGAGCGTGATTCTGTTATGCGGGTCTGGAGAATAGTCGTAGTTTTAAGTTGAGTTGTAATGAGTTTTAGGTAACTGCTATTGCTACGTTGCAAAGAGTCGTTCTGAGGGGTGGGAAGAGGCCCGTCGAAAAGTCGAAAGTGCCTTGGACCGGGGGAATATAGCTGAAACGGACTGTATCGTTTCCGTCGTTAATCAGGTGTACGGTCTGTCTGTTCGGTTGTTGCCTTGCGGAAGCATGTCTTGCGGAGTTTTTTTCTCTATTTGTTGATGTTACATTCCCCGGGAAACCGCGTTGACGAGAAAAACGAGTCACGACGTTTGGTTTTCAGTTCATGGTTAGTGGCCATGCTTTTCGACGAAAATCGCGTTTCAAACGAAAGGGAAACATTCGGTGAATCAATAGAATATCTGTTTGCCGTTCCGGTAGATAAAAATGCGATTCTCTTTTCCCCGCGTACAGTTGTGCAGACGGAACAGCGCGTGGGCCGGAGCTTGTTCGTATTTCAGGGTCTTGTCCTCCCGTCCGGTCTGTCTGCCGAGCGAGCGCCACGTTCCGTCCTGCCAGCAGAACAGTTCGTAGATTTCGCCGGGTACGATGCCGTTGTCGTCGCTACGCGGATGATAGACGATCCGCGTGATCCGGCACGGTTTTCCGAAATCGAAGCCTACATAATTGGGCCCGTTCGGATCGCGGTAGAAATGGCTTACCCGGTCGCCGTCACAGAGCTCGCGATTCGTTTGGCCGTATATGCCGTGGTTCCCGATCGGCGTGCCTTCGAGACGGACTTCTTGCCCTTTGCCGTCGTCGCCCCAAAACTCCAGCTCGCCGATAAAACCGTAGGGACTGTCTCCGAAATCGTATATCGCGTACCGCGCAGGTGCGGCATGGCGTATTTCGACCTGTTGGCCGTAGTATGGTACCCGATCGATCGAATGGATCGTGACTGTATCCGATAAGTCGCTTTTATTCGCGGTCTTAAATTGACAATGTAACATGACGTATGCATAGAATAGTACGTGGGTCCGGTAAGGTACCTTACTGTAGAGCACTATTTCCGGTACTGTTTCGGAAGCCTCGGGCTCCAACGGCAGCATGTTCCCGTCATTCGTTAACAAAAATGGGGGGCCTGCCGGGTCGAACTGTCCGTTGCGATAAAAAGCGGGCAGGTAAACGATGTTCTTGCCTATTTTTTCGAATCGAGCCTTTCCTCGGTGTATCTCGGCCCATGCTACGGGAGTCCAATTCAGGTTCTCGGGATCATAGCAGCATAGGTAAGCATGACGGTCGTAGCAGTTCTTTTTATCGAAAGAGACTTTTACGTTCGCGCATTCGATGTAGTGGTCGGTGACATCTTCGATACCCGGGTTACGGAAAAGATCGGGCATGTTGGCGGACTCTGCTTCGGACGGTGCGTTTCCCGAAGCGAAAAAATTCGAACGGTAAACTTTGGGAACCGTGCGGCACGAACGTATTTCGACGGCTTCAGGAATACCCTCCGTTGTTTCGAACGGGTATTTGAACCAAAAGATGTCGCTGATGACTTCGTCTCGGTCGTCGCGGTAGAAGAATTGCGTGTTATCGTAAAGCTTTACAGGCCGATTTCCGATTACTTCCGTCCAGCTGTGTGAGGCGTTCGAGTTTCCCCAATAGGGGATAAAGTTCATCGTGGCCGGTATGCCGAGGCTGCGGAGGGTCATAATGACCATATTATTGGCTTCGATACACGTGCCCAGCTGCGCATGGATGTAATTGTAGCGGCTGAGTGGCAACATGTATGGATACTCGCGGAAAAAAGGCCCGTTCTGCGTGAAGTTCCATTTGATCGTGCTGTCGAGATATTTACCTGCTTCGATGGCGGAGCGAGTGTTGAGCGTATCATGGGCCCATGCGTATTTCTCCCTCAGATATGGATAAGTTCCTTCCCAATGGTCGTTGTCGCTCTTGTAAGGTAGGACAAATCGACAAAAGGTCTCGAAGTCCAGCTCGCGTGACCAAGGGGAATTATACCAAGTTTCAAACGACCGATCGATGTGATCGATCAAAAAACGGGAAGAAAGGAAGGTCAAGTCCGGCTTATAGTTGCAGATACCGGGTTGGAAGTCGTCCAGCAACTCATAGAGACTGTCGCACAAGTAGTATGGAGTCGTATCGGCATAGCGGCCGTGTTTCTCCAGATAGTTCGTTAATAGGTCGTAGAAAGGTTGAACCGGTGCCGCTGCCGCACTATCCATGCTGTATTTGCCGATCATGTTGGCGATCAACTGCTCGGCTGCAGAATGTTTCAGCGGTTCGTTTCGATAATGAGTCAGTACTTTCTCTATTTCAGCCCGGTTTGATCCGGCTAACTGGAGCGCGGTCGAGAGTCTGGAATCTTTTTCGTGGCAACACAAAAAAAGTGCGGTGAGGCTCAGGCAAAGCAATCGAAAAAACATAGTTTGTAAATAATATGATTAAAGCGGGCGATTGTTCTGAAAACTGAAGACAATATAAAAATAATATTTGGAATATTTGTTAATGGGAAACGTTCCGATTATACTCGGCGACGTGTCTCATTCGGATTTGTGTTTGTACAGAAGTTCTGCCGAAAGAGTGCGGTATAGGCGATTCCGTCCCGGCCGGTTGTAGGTTTCGGGCAAAACAGCTATTTTTAGCCGGGCAACCGACGGGAGACTATGAGAAAATTCGGAAATACGGGCGGCAGCGAGTCGAACATGCGGATCAAGGTGGCCGTAGGCTATCTGTTGGTCGCCGTGGCGGCGGTTTTCGCCGTTTGGTACATTTACATGCGGATTGCGCCGTTGGCCGTTCGCGAGGACGCTACGCAGGGGGCGGCGTACCGGAAAGTGCTGGTTACGGGCACGACGATCTCGTCGCTGTACGAGGCGAGCTACCGGGCGAATATCTATCTGCAGGACCCTTCGGTCGACAATTTGGAAGCTTACGACCGGGCGATCGACACGGTCTACGGCCATATCGACTCGCTTTGTCGATTGCAGATACCTCCCGAGCAGATCGGCATTCTGGAGGAGATTACCGAGCTGCTGAAGTGGAAAAAATCGAACCTGATCGGTCTGGCCGCCACGATGAGCCGTCTTCGGGAAAGAGAGGTGCTTCGTCACGACAGCCTGTTGCGGGCGCTCGAACGAAAGGACACGCTTTCGCCGGTGGTCGTAGTGATCGAGAAGCCCGTTCATAAGGATACGATTCGTTTGGTTCCTTCCGAGCAGGACCGGTTTTGGCGGCGTTTCGCGGGACCTCTCATGACGGCGAGAGACACGCTCAAAGAGATGCCGAGGAGCAGCGAGATTCCTGTCGATACGCTCGCTCCCGTTGTTTCGCAAAAGATGCCGTCAGATGTAGGCGGCGCTCGATTGCAGGCGAAGCCGGCGTTACCTTCTAGACGGCGCGACCGGACTGCGGAGGCTATCCGGCAGCAGCAGCATACGCTGATGCTGATCGATCAGACGATCAACGATCGGGCTACGCTGCTTTTGCAGAAGATGAACGACGAAAACATCCGGGCAGCGCTCGACGAGATCGGTACTCGCGACCGGACGCTCAAACGTGCGGGAGAGTCCGTGCTGGGGATCGCGTTGGGTGCGTTGTGCATAGTGCTTCTTTTCGTTGCTCTGATATTCAGCGATATAAATAAAAGCAAACGTTATAAACAGGCCCTTGAGGAGGCCCGGCGCAAGGCGGAGGACCTGATGGAGAACCGGCAACGGCTGCTGCTGTCGATCTCCCACGATATTCGTTCCCCACTCAATTCGATCATGGGTTACGTCGAGCTGCTGTCGTCGAATCCTTCTCCCGATAAGGTGGCGCGTTACACGGCCAGCATGAGATACAGTTCGGCTCATCTGATGGAGCTGCTGACCAATCTGCTCGAATATTCCCGGATCGAAACGGGCAAAATGACCCTCGACGCGGCTCCTTTCGAGGTATTCCCGCTATTCGATCAGACCCTCGGCATGTTCGTGCCCTCGGCGGAGAGAAAGGGCGTGTCGCTCGTAAGCGACAACCGCGCGGAGAAGGGCATGTACGTCAAGGCTGATGCGGCCCGAATCAGGCAAGTACTGATCAATCTGCTCTCCAACGCCGTGAAGTTCACCGACCGGGGGTCGGTAACGCTTTCGGCAGTCGTTCGGTCCGGAGACGGGAACGGTGCGCCGCTACGGTTGGAATTCGCCGTGAGCGACACGGGGTGCGGCATTGCGCCGGAAGAGCAGAAGAGGATATTCGACGAGTTTTCGAGGGCCGATACGGCCGGCAAGGAGGGCAGCGGATTCGGGCTGGCCGTCGTGTCGCGTCTGGTCGAGCTGCTGGGAGGAACGTTGGAGCTCGACAGTCGGATCGGCGAGGGGAGCGTTTTCCGGGTCTCGATACCCGTGCTGTCCGTCTCCGTTTCCGAAATTCCGAAGCCTGTCCCGGCCGAGGCTCCCCCTCGGGTCACTCCTCGTTCGATACTCGTTGTCGAGGACGATCCCTCGCAACGAGCCATGTTGGGCGAAATACTGAAATCGGCCGGTCACAGGGTCTGCTTCTGTGATCGGTTGGAGCAGTGCGTGGATAAGCTGGCCGATGTCGATATGGTGCTGACCGATATTCAGCTGGGCGGATTTTCCGGCTATCAGCTGCTCTCGGCGATCCGTTCCGCTTCGGAGGACTGGGCGCGGAGGTTGCCCGTGATTGCCGTTTCGGCTTCCGACCGTCTGGAGAAAGAGAGCGACGGGTTCGACGCCGTGTTGCGCAAACCATTCACGCAGAGCGAGCTTCTGAGGACGATCGCCGACATGCCGTCCCCCGATCCGGGATACGATTTGAACGAGCTTCGGGAAATGATGAGCGGCGACGAGGAGGCGGTCCGGACGGTCGTGGAGACTTTCGTGTCTTCTACGCGCGACAGCCTGAAACTGCTCGAAGAATACGAGGCCTCCCGCGACTGGCCGTCGCTCGCCAAGCTGGCTCACCGGATGCTGCCGATGTTTCGTCAGCTGCATGCCGACCGAACGGCGGCCGATCTGGAAGAATTGGAAAAGAGCGGTTCCTCGGCGGAACCGGCGCGAATATCTTTTCTGGTCGAACGCGCGATCGGCTCGGCGAAGCGAATCCTCGGAAGAATGTCCGGCTCGCTATAGCTCGATACCGTACAGCTTGAGCTTGTTGTACAGGGTTTTCCGGTCGATCTCCAGCAGACGGGCCGCCTCGCTCTTGTTGTTCCTCGCGCGACGCAGCGCATCCAGAATCTGCTCTTTCTCGTTGACCTTGCGCAACAGGGGCGAAGCGGGCGGCTCCGGCATACTCTCCGCGTCGGCCGTCAATTCTTCCGGCAGGTCGGCTATCGTGACGATGCGCCCCTTGCAGAAGAGAACGGCCCGCTTGATCGCATTGCGCATCTGGCGCAGGTTGCCGGGCCATTTGTAGCGGTTCATCCATGCGGCGGTCTCGGCGTCGAATCCTTCGACCTGCTTTTCCAGCTCGCGGTTGGCGTCCTGCAGGAACGACTCGGCGAAAGCGGGTATGTCCTCTTTCCGTTCCCGAAGCGGGGGAATCTGCACGGTGAATTCGTCGAGACGGTGGAACAGGTCCCCGCGAAACTTGTTCTCGCGGATCGCTTCGAGCAGGTTCTCGTTCGTCGCGGCGATGATCCGTACGTCGACGGCCGTTTCCCTCACGCTGCCGACGGGACGGATCACGCGTTCCTGAATCGCGCGGAGCAGTTGTACCTGTACGTCGTAAGGCAGGTTGCCGATCTCGTCGAGGAAAACGGTTCCGCCTTCCGCCGTCTCGAAGACGCCCTTTTTGTCCGAAACGGCCGACGTAAAGGCTCCTTTGGCATGTCCGAACAGCTCGCTGGCGGCCAGCTCGCGCGAGAGCACGCCGCAGTCGACGGCGACGAACGGACGGGCCTTCCGCTTGCTGTTGGCGTGGATGAAGCGGGCCGCGTATTCCTTGCCCGTGCCGCTTTCGCCCGTGATCAGAACCGACATGTTGGTCGGCGCGACGAGCAACAGGTGATCCCGGAGCTTGGCGGACGCTTCGCTGTGTCCCCATACGATAGCCGTTCCGGGCTCCGAAGCGGACTGCGTTTCCGGCCGTGAACGGCGCTGTTCGTGCCGTGTAACCGCCGCGGTCATTTTTTCGCGCAGTATTTCGGGGTTGACCGGTTTCTCGAGATAATCGAAAGCTCCCAGTTTGATAGCCGCCACCGCCGTGCTGACGTTCGCGTAGCCGGTCATGATGATCACTTCGCTGTGAGGCGATTTGTGCCGTATCCATTCGAGCAGCGTGATGCCGTCGCGGTCGGGCAGGCGCAGGTCCGACAGCACGACGTCGAACACGCACTCCCCCATCCGCTTGACCGCCTGCTCCGCACTGACAACGCTCTCCGCCTCGTATCCGTTCTTGGACAACCATGTCCGCAGCATGAGGGCGAAGGCGACGTCATCCTCTACAATCAGCACCTTTGTCATCGGATTCTTTTCGTAATGTTTTTCGCTTGCAAAGATAGCAATAATCGTATAAAGAAAAGGCCTGTTCGCAAACAGGCCTTCGGCAGGCGGTCCGGTTTCGCCGGGCGACCGTCGGGCTTTCCCCTGCGGTCGGGGCGGGGATTTTCTTTTATGGGACGGACGGGCCGGCACTTCGTTCGACCATATCCATAACCGTTCCCTGAGCGTCGAGAAGGAGAGTGATTTCGGTCCCTTTCGGGTTCGGTACGGTAATTTTGTACAGCCTGATCCCGGCGTTGGCGTAGGCTTTCTCGATCGATGAGCTTGCGTACCGCGAGGCGATTGCGTACCGCACGGCCTGAGGCAGCTCGCTCGGGTCGATCTCGACGAATCCCGTTCGGACGGCCGTTGCTTGCGTCGACGCGTTTCCTGCAAGGGCGTATGCGGAGACGGGGGCCGTCCCTGCGGCGGTAATCAGTGCGGCCACGGTAAGCAATAGCTTGTTCATGAGTTCTTGTCGTAAGGGTTAACGGATGAGATCCTGCGTATTTCGGCTTTCTATGCGCGGGGCGGCTTGGAGCGCGGCTCCTTAGGCTGCCGGCGTTTCGGATGCCTGCCGTATGAAGCCCTCTTTGTCGAGGATGATCGTGGCCGACCAGCCGTCGCTTCTCTTTACGATTACTTTGTAAAGGGAAGCGGTTGCGTCATTGTAGGCTTCCTCGATGAAGCTGCCCGGATATTTTTTGTCCAGCGCGTCGCGGACGGCCTGCGGCAGATCGCTCGGCGCGATGCGGATAAAGCCCTCTTGTGCGGTGATCGGAAAAACGGACGATGAAACGGCTGAAGCGGTTCCGGTTGCTGAAACGATGGCTGCGAGTACGGCAGCCGCGAATACGACCTTTTTCATGGCTTTGGCGTTTAAAAAATTCTTTCTACTTGTTCTTTGCTTTCGACAAAAACAAGGAAGAAAAACCGTACCAGAGCATGGTATTTTTGTCGGTTTCGTTTTTATTGTGTTGATTTATAGTTTGTTGGTTTGGCGTTGCGGCGGAAGGGAGGCTTGCCTCGGGTTGGGGAGATTTGTGGAAAGATGTGGAGGAATTCCACGCTTCGCGGGGAGAAAAAGCGCAGAATCGTTAGCGATCGCTTGCAAGATCGCATGCCGGCGGCGTCTATTTCGTTTGCAGGATCTGGCCGCGTTCGCTGTGGGAGATTACGAGCAGCTTGTCGCCGAGACAGAGCTTGCTGCGACCGTTCGGAATGAAAAAGGCGCCGTCGCGCTTGACCGTGACGACCAGTTCGTCGTCGGGAAGCGGAAGGTCCATCAGCCGGTCGCCCGAGGCCAGCATGTCGGCGGTCACTTCCGTTTCCGACAGCGTCGACTTGATTTCGTCGGGCAGTTCCTCGAAACTGAAGCTCAGGGCGGCAGGCTCCGAATCGTCGACCATTCTCAGCTTTCCGGCCATATAGCCTACGGTGGTCCCCTGAATGACGAGCGACATGATCGTGATGAAGAACACGATGTTGAAAATCAGGTTGGCATTGTTGATTCCGGCGATGAGCGGATAGGTGGCGAAGATGATCGGCACGGCTCCCCGCAGTCCGACCCATGACACGTAGGCTTTGGCCCGGCCGGAGATTTTGCGGAAAGGCAGCAGACATAGGTAGACCGTAGCCGGACGGGCGATCAGGATCATCGCGACGGCGATCAGCAGTCCGATGCCTGCGACGGGCAGCAGCTCGGTCGGATTGACGAGCAGGCCGAGCGTCAGAAACATGACCAGCTGGGCGAGCCAGGCGATACCGTCGAAAAAGGTCGTCGTGCTGCGGTGATGCGGCATCTTGCTGTTGCCGATCACCAGACCGGCGAGATAGACGGCCAAATAGCCGTTGCCGCCGATCAGGTCGGTGAACGAAAAGATGAAGAATACCAGCGCGAGCAGCAGAATCGGGTATTGTGACTGGTTGTCGACGTCGAGCCGGTTGACGAAGAAGAGCGATATGCGGCCGAGCACGTAGCCGGCGACCGCGCCGACGCCGATCTGCATCAGCAGTACGCCGGCCGAGTGTCCGAAACTCATGTGGCCGACTTGAATGACCTGAATGAACAGGATCGTCAGGATGTTGGCCATCGGGTCGTTGCTTCCGCTCTCGAATTCGAGCATCGGACGGAGATTCTCCTTCAGCCTCAGACCCTTGCTTCTCAGAATCGAGAAGACCGAGGCGGAGTCCGTCGACGAAATGACGGCTGCCAGCAGCAGCGACTCGTAAAGCGTCAGCGTGATCGATCCGAAAAAGTAGCGCGTGACAAGAAAGATGATTCCTCCGGTAATGGCCGTGGTGATCATCACGCCCAGCGTGGCCAGTATGATGCCCGGACCCAGTACGGGGCGGATTTCCTTGAACTTCGTGTCCATGCCGCCCGAAAAAAGGATGACGCTCAGCGCGATCATGCCGATGAACTGGGCGATCGTCGGGCTGTTGAACTGGATGCCCACGCCGTCGCTGCCGAATGCCATCCCCACGCCGAGAAAAAGTAGCAACATCGGCACGCCGAACTTGTAACCGGCTTTTCCCGCGACAATACTCACAAACAATAAAACCGCTCCCACCAACAGGATATTCCCGGCATCCAGCACCATCTTTCTCGAAAGTTAGAATAATTACAGAAAACGTCTCATCTGCTCAAAGATACGAATTTTTGTCGTGCATCGCAAGATTTATGCCTTAAGAAAGTCTTTTCGGAACAAAATAAAGATTTATCGGGGAGCGGTTTCGGGAATGAAAAAACGTCGCGTTCGGGCGCAAAAACAGGAAGTTTGGGAGGAGATTTGCCGCCGGCCGGCGCGGTTTCGGCAGACGGGGCGAAAGTAGTGTGGAACGGATTTTGAAATAGATTCGGTCGTAGTATTTATAGAATTCGAAAACCTTTATTAAACAGCAAAGAGTATGAAAAAATTAATTTACGTTTTGATTGCCGTTTTTGCACTGACCTCTTGTCGGGAGGATCCGGATCTGGGAGATCTGAGCAGTGATTTTCTGGTGTTTACCAATTACGACGGCAAGGCGGATTTCAACCGTTTCACCCGTTATTATATGCCCGACAGCGTGATGGTGATCGGCGATACGAAAGATCCGGAATACTGGACGGGCAGCAAGGCTGCCGATATCCTGAAAGCCTACGAGGATAACATGCAGGCCTGCGGTTATGTCCGTACGGACGATAAATCGGAAGCCGACGTCGGTTTGCAGATCAGCTACGTGCAGAGCGTCGCCTATTTCGTGGATTACCGCAATCCTTATTGGTGGAACGAATATCCCGGTTATTGGCTTCCCGGCTACTGGGGCGATTGGGGATACTGGTATTACCCTTATCCG
>OKSB01001533.1_pt1 | contig 22662 bp, 25 predicted proteins | sample 1601171 | NCBI WGS metagenome assembly OKSB01 (sample SAMEA3541496, study PRJEB24748) | human gut metagenome | biome: human gut; feature: human-associated habitat; material: faeces | place: China | collected 2012 | reverse complement strand
AGCCCGAAGGGCTGTCCCCGTTGGCGACAACGGAGCCATACGGGGATCGACAGCAGCGATAACCGCATTTTTTGTCGGAATGACCCCTTTGAAACGTGTAGTGTTTCAAAGGCAATCTGCTCTAGATTGAGAATGCGGCACGTCTACGACAGGATGGAAAGGGGCAGCCGGTAATCAGCTCCCAATCTCTTTTAGCGTCACTATTTTTTCACGAAAAAAAGCCCTCGCGATTTGCAATCGCGAGGGCTTAAATTTTGGGAAACGGGATTAATAATTCTACATCAATTATATAGAATAATTTGATAAATTTTTTTTTAAAATTCTGAGTACCCCTTAGAATACCCCCTATTTTTATGGATAACATCGAACAATACTGGATTATTGATCGCGTGTTGTAAAGGTCGCAGAAAAATATACAAACCGATACCATTCCCTCATGATTTGGTAGTTTCGTAGTGGATTTGCCAACCAGAGTTTGTAGCTGGCACGGCTGAAGCCCGGCACACCACTCAAGAATGGAGGGAAGACTATCACCTATTACTGGTGTCGTGGATGAGGGAGGGCAAGAAGAACAAACGCAGGCCATGCGCGATGTGGTTAAAGATTGCAACAAAGCGAAACATCCGTTACACTGACTACTGTTGTAGAACACTTTATCCGCATCCCTCGCGCCACGAGTAAGAAATCATGCAGATGGTGAATACGTTGTGGTTTATGTAAAAAATTTACATAACAACCAAAAGATGATGCAGAACGATAGGTCCTTTCTTCTTTCTATTGTGCATAGAAAGTGCCTTAGATGTCCTATCTGGATTTTCTATAAAATCTCTGAGTAGCTCTTCACGTGTCTAAAGTACACTGTCATTTTGCTTATCACATAAATCAAAAATCCAATTGTTGATTTCTGTGAAAAAATGATTTGGAGCTCCAGACTGAATATACCCAATCATTGCAGCAACATCATGTTTATCACCGTGAACGCACGCTTTGAAACGTTGAATGCCACCCGACATTTCAGCTATTCCACCTGTCATGTACTCACGCTGGCGCCTTAACTCTGGGGCAGGCAATCTTTTCGGCCTGCGGTGCGAAGCGTGGCTCAATATTGCTGGGGTAAGGCTTCCTCGCCTCCATAGGCATACAGTTGAAAAGATTTATGACTCCAGTAATAATACCCAAGAGCAACAAGTTTCTCATCTGGATTGGCCACGATGTCAATATGTCGATGCCCGCCTTGTGATGTTTCTCGCTGGGATGAGGTTTTTCTTTTTGAAGCCCTTTTGGTGTCACCAGCCTGCTGAGCTTCATGCGATTGCCCTGTAAATCAGGCTTTAGCAACTTGGCAACAGAGAGGAGTAGGGGTATGATACTAAGACCGCATAGCCCGTAGGCTTCAATGGGGTTCAAGGATGTGAACTCTTAGACTTTGCCTCGACTAGAAAATACAGGGACGTACTCTTGCCGCGGTCCCTGTCCTCTTTAGTCCCACAGATGAAAGCTTTAGCTAATTCATTTTAGCATGTTTCTTTGGTAAAAGCGCTCTTTCTTCTATATTGGAAGTGAGTTGTGATATTTTCCTGTTTTTAAGGAGAGACTTGTGCGATTGCAGTTTCCCAAGCAATGGTCACCCGAGCAGTTGACAATTCTTCGTAGCGCCCCTCGTCCAATCGAAATCATCAAAGGTGCTGCTGGGAGTGGTAAAACTCTAACAGCATTACTCAAGATGGCTTTTGCTATTAATTACTTTGCGAGAGAGCAGCGCCCACTACGCGTTCAAGTGCTTTCATATAATCGCACATTGCGTGGTTACATAATGGCCCTCCTATCGCATCAAGGATTTCCAGCTTACAACTCAAATCAAATATCTGTGGAGATCGATACTTTTGCCAAGTGGGCAAAGGCTATATGCAACGAAGAATATCTATCTATAACAGCTCCACATAAATATTTACAAAGTATACCTTCAGCGCATCCATTGGCTCCTCGATATGAGGATTCTTTTATAGCTGAAGAAATGGAATATATTTTAAAACGTTTCCCGCATGATAATTTGAACAGCTATATTAATGCCCGTAGAAAAGGACGTGGATCCACTCCTGCCATTAATCAACAAGACCGGAAAATCATTATTGATGAATACATTAGACCGTATGGAAATTGGAAGTTGCATAAAGGCTTTAAGGATTGGAATGACTTAGCATGGCAAGCGAGTGAAATAGTATCGCCATCATATGATATTATCGTTGTAGATGAAGGGCAAGATTTTACAGCAAATCAATATCGTGTTATTATGAAATCCTTGCTTCAGAATTCATGTTTTATATGTGTTGTTGATACTGTTCAAAATATATATTTGAACGGATTCACATGGGCCGAGTGTGGAATTGACGCCGTCCACAATCAACCACATACTCTTAGCTATAACTTTAGAAATACAAAAGAAATTGCATTATTGTCAGCATCTTTACTTGGGGGAATGAGTATTGATGATGGCGTGATGCCTATTATCCACGATGACATGCGCTCTGGCCCTGTGCCAATTTTGCTTGAAGGTAAATTTTCTAAACAGTTTTCTTATATAATACAAAAAATTAAAGATGCTGAAAAAAAACAAGAAAGCTCTGCTATCTTGATCAAGGCCGAAAATTGGTTTTCTGAAGCAGAAACTCAGTTAGCGGCCGCAGGAATAAGTTATGATAGGATAGTGAGAGAGGCGGAATGGCCAGACACTGATGTATATGTTGTCTTGTCTACTATGCATTCAGCAAAAGGACTTGAGTTTGATCATGTTTTCATGCCTGGAATAAACAGTCAACTTTTCCCGCTTTACTCCGTAGAAGCTCAAGAGGCAGCAGAGCGCGATAGACGTTTACTTGCGATGGCTGTTGGAAGAGCGCGGGAAACTGTGATTATCGGACAAAAACCCGGTGAGGTATGCCCATACTTCGATTCTATCCCTAACCATATTCTTTGTAGGATATCTGTATGAGCGTAAAAGATATTATTTCGCGTAGATTTATTGAAAGTGTTTTGCATTTTACGACATCTGATGGCTTTCTTGGCATGATTTCCGGAGATAAAAAACAAGTCCTTCCTCGAGCAAGATTGTCTGATGAAAAGCACCTAGAATTCATCGCAACTCCAAATGCTCCTGTGCGAACTGATACTGAGTGGCTTGATTATGTAAATCTATCCATCAGTAAAATTAACCCATACTATTTCAAATATTCATTAGGAAATCACCCCACATCAATATGGATTATACTGGACTTTAGATCTGAAATCCTTACGCACGAAGGTGTTATATTTGTAACAACAAATAATATCTATCCCAAAGCTAGTCGGGGAAGTGGAGATTCTGGACTTGAGGCTCTTTTTGCTTCTCCACTTGATAATGGAAAATTGGTTTTGACTAGAAACGGGAAGCCAGATAATGTTACAACATGCAATCAAGCAGAAATTTTATACCCAGGACCACTTTCACTTAATTTTCTTAATAAAGTTCATGTAAAAGACGAATCTGGAGCGAATTTGATATCTTCTCAGGCGGCAGTTTGTTGGAACCAAAAGTGTGAAATATGTGTTTCTCCGGAGCTCTTTGCGGTATGAATCAAGAACAGGTTATAAATTCAGCTCTTTGGGCAGCCTTTGGTGATGCACTTGGTTTCATTACTGAACTTGGCGACGCAAAAGTAGTCCAATACCGCCTGCACGGCCAAGCTCAAGGATGGGGAGAAAAGGCATGGCGTCGCCGCATTGGGGGCAAGTACGGTGTTGAGATTTCACTTCCTGCTGGAACCTATTCTGATGATACACAGCTTCGCCTAGCCGTATCACGTTCAATAACTGGAAATGGAGTTTTCCAGCGAGAAGCTTTTGCCAAAATTGAGCTTCCTGTTTGGAGAGCCTATGCGCTTGGTGCAGGTGTTGGTAGCCTTGCCGCTGCTGAGAATCTTATAAAGTCGAGTGCCAATTGGCATAGCAATCAATTTATAAATAAAGACGCAAATTATTATAAGGGCGGTGGTAACGGAGCCGCAATGCGAATTCAGCCACATATTTGGGCTGCGACAGACATTCGCTATCCTAAGGCCTATCTCTTAGATGTCCTGGCTGACGCAATTATTACACATGGCCATGGTCGAGGCATTCTTGGAGCCGCTTTCCATGCGATATGCTTGGCTTCTACTCTGACAAATGGTTCGCCGATTAGCCCTAAGCTATGGAGAGAAGCCATTAATTTTCTATATGATGTGCCATCGATAATGGAGAAAGAGCTTGAGATGTCAAGCATATGGATTCAACAATGGCAAATAGATACGAAAGAAAATTTCAAAACCCACGTTAATGTTATTGTTAATGAGTTTGCTGAGGCTATCCAAGCATTTGATGAGTTTTCTTCTGGCTCTCCAGCAATGCGATATGAACAGTTTGCAAAAAAAATCAATGCAGTGGGGGGGGAAGAAGTTGGCTCTGGCGTTAAGACATCTATACTGGCGATGGCCGCCGCTTATCTGTTTCGCGCAGAAAATCCGTTGTCATGTATCAAAACAGTAGCTGGCCTACTGCATAGCGATACTGATACTATAGCAACCATGGCAGGAGCTTTAATAGGAACATTTGCAAAAGAAGTTCCTCCATATCCAATTCAAGATTCTAACTATATTAAATCTGAAGCGGTACGGCTTGTCCAGATAAGCAAAAAAGAAAGACCTCTTTCATTTTTCTACCCAAGCATTGTCTCATGGAAATCTGCACGTTCACCTCTTGAGCAAGTATATGTCAATAATAATGATTTTTATCTTGCCGGTTTAGGGAAACTGGAACTAAGTTCAGTGTCTTATGAAAATAAAACAACAGTTTGGTCTTGGGGAACACTACCCTTTGGGCAAAGTGTGTTGACAAAAAGACGGCCAACTATAAGAGAATCCAAGGAACCCCCGCTAATTGGAGCCTATGGCACGACTAAGACTTCTGTTAACAGCTTATCGACATTTAAAGATTTTAGTGAAAATTTGCAGAGTAAACATCAAAATGATGTGTATGCTACTCATAATACACTTTTAGATCTTTTTTGTGAATCTAATAATGATGAACTGCAAAGCAATAAGATATGCAAAAATGGAGGATCAATTGTTGATGTTATTAATGAAATTGAGAAAAAAGATTTTAAACCCGAGGATATTGGCCGAGTATTATTGGACACTCTTGCTAGTAACCAGTTTATGCATGCTTCAGAATTTCTTCTTTTGCTATATAAAAAGTATCATTCTCAAAAATGACTATCGAAAATTTTTTGGATCCCATAGCTAAGATAGTAGTGGAATAGCTTAGTATTATATGACGCCACGTCATATAGTTGATGATAAGGAAAATTTTTCGCGCACAGAGAGGTTAATTACTCATAACTTTCATCACAGCTCTCCATACTTGTTTTGATAGTTATAGAGTTACATCTGTTTGAATGCTGAGGTCTTTCCACTTGACGACTTCCTTTTTACCGAATCGTTCAATACATCTTGCTATGGAACTGATAACTTTCTCTTTTTTCGTGATGTCTAATTGCAGAAGTAATGCTATTTTCGGAAAACATTCTCTGTATTGATGGACGTTTTCGGGATTTCTGGCCGTGACAATAGCTTGCTCTCTATGCTCAAGAACAGCTTTGGCCAAACTTTTCCCAAGTCCTGAAGAGCATCCGTTAATCAACCAGGTATTCATTGCGTCAGTCCAGCTTTTTTTCTTTTAACCATTGTGACAATGCGTCGGCTACCTTTTCATTATTCAGGTCGGAAAAGGGAAAATGGGTATTGCCGGTCAGTCCGGCTTCGGGCAGGTGGATGACAGTAGCATCGCCGCCGTGACGGTTTACGGCATCCGCCCACAGTCGCGCTATGCGCAGGGCGGCCCGCCAGTAGTCCTGATGAGGCTGGCTGACAGCTTCAGCCGGGATATTGTCGCCATAGTAGATGACGATGGGCATTCTGGTCAGCGCCTTGAACTGTTCCAAAGGGACTTCGACAGCCTTAAGCGGCCCGAAGAAACCGGCATTGGCAATGGGTTCGGGTGACTCTCCTTCTGGAAAGACAAAGCCGCTGCCCGGCTCATAAGCCACGATGCCGCGCACGTTTTCACTTTTCATGGGGGTGAGCCAGCCCGGCCCGCAGCCCTGCGAGTGCGTCACCAGAACCCCGGAACCGATGTTGCCGAACAGTTCGGCCAGAGCGTCGGAAATGGCATTTGCGTCATAGGGGCCGGTATTGGGCGTCATCTGGCGGAAAAACTGATCCAGCGCCTTCTCGCCACGGGCAAACTGCGTGTTCTCGAAGAAATCCGGCCACAGGCCCATGCGGAACTGCCCGAACCAGAACTGTTCGTCGGGCGTGGCCTCCACATTCATGGATACCGTGCTGCGCCCGGCCTTGCCGCGCCGGGGTTGATCCACCAGATACACGCTGTAGCCACGCCGCAAAAAGAGATTCTGAAAACCCTCGCGTCCGTCGGGCGTGCTTTCCCATGTTCTGGAGGACTGGCCCGCCCCATGCAGAAACACCAGCGGATATTTCCGGGCGTCCACCGGTTTCTGATAGAAAACAGAGGCGTGATCACCGTGCAGCGTCTGCCCGGCGGCCTGATGATGCAACGGATCATAGGGTTTTTGGGCGGGAATGATGGTGCCGCCCGCGGCGAAGCTGCCCTGTTCCTGAATGACCAGCGGAGCGGGAGTCTGTTTGGATGCCGCTTCGGCGGGCGTCGTCAGCATTCCCGCCGCAAGTAGCGTGAGGGAAAGAAAGGTTTTGATCGACATGCAAGAAATCTCCTCATGGAACTTCGATTGTCAGGTGTTTTTCCCAGAAGCGGATGGCAAGTTCCATCCAGCCTTCCGCATCGGTTCCCGTGCCGACGCCGAAACCGTGCCCGGCATTGCGGTACAGGTGAAATTCGGTATCCACGCCTGCCGCGTTCAGCGCCGCAATCCTGCGCTCCATCACATGCGGGGAGGCTATGGGATCATCACGGCTGACCACGGCAAAGGTCGGGGGATCACTCTCCGTATAGCGGTTGTGCCCTGTGTAGGCCATGACCACAGTCGCCGGGCGCGGAACGCTGTCTCCGCCAAAGGCCGCCGCACCGTAAGATCCTAGGTCGGCCGCCATGCGCGCGCCCGCCGAGCCGCCCCACAGGGAATAGTCCTGCGTGGATACTTCCAGTTCTTCCGCATGGCGGAAAATCCAGGAAAGCGCGGCGGCCATGTCTTCATAGGCCACTGTCGGGCCGCCGGTGCGGTAGTACAGGACAAAGGCGTTGTAGCCCTTGCGGCTCAGCACATCCGCCAGCGGAAAGCCTTCGTGCAGGGAACCGATATAGGCAAAGCCCCCACCCGGAAAAATCAGGGCAAAGGGAGCGCCCGGCCTGCCTTTGAAAGAGAACAGGCCGGTTCGCTCCCGCTTCTCACGCTCCGCATGAAAAGGGTAAAACACGGTCTTGCCGGTCATGGCGTCGCCTATCATGCGGTTCAGCGCGGCCGTCACAACATCGGGCCGCACATGGCTGTGCCAGGGCATGAGCCGCCCGACTTCACGCAGGGGCAGATCGCTTTGCGCGTCCTGCGGCCTCGGAACCAGATGCACGCCGAAACCGGCAAAAGCGGGATGATTCACCATGTCGGCGATGGTATCCGATTCCGTAAGCCAGGGAGGTTCATCCATATCGCCCTCCATACAAGATGCGGCTGAGGTGGAGAAAACCGTTGTTCCGACCAGTAAAAAGAAGAAGCAAACAGACCACATCATGCAGGGAATGAGAGAAGGAAAGGTCACTGCACTTTTGAGAGGTAAAGGCCTTTTTCCGTCTGTGCTCATGTTTTACTTTTCAGGTCTCAACGGCCCATAGAAGTAGGATGCCGTAGCCCCGCCGTCGATCAGAAAATCCGCGCCGGTGATGAACGCGCCTCTGTCGCTCATGAGCAGCTCCGCGACGTTGGCGACTTCATCAGCCGTTCCGGGCCGTCCGGCAGGGCATTTCGCAAACATGTTTTTGTAGAAATCGCCGCGCGGCCCGTTAAATTCATCAAGCGCCAGCGGCGTCACAATGATGCCGGGGGAAATGGAATTAATCCGCGCTCCCCTGCTTCCCCATTTGACCGCTTCCGCCATGACTCTTTTCACGTTGCAGCGTTTCGCCATCTGATAGGCGTGCAGCGTATCCCTGATGTTTTTGGGCTGAAGGGCTTCAAGGGCAAGCAGTTCTTCTGCGGGGGTCATCGCAAGCTGTTCATCAACCTCCACGCCAAGGGCAGGCATGCGGTGTCCGGACTGGCTGGAAATGGTCACGCCGACGCCGCCCTTGCCGATGACCTTGCCGACTTCCTCCAGCAGAACAGCTGTGCCGTACAAATCCACTTTCAAAATGGTTTCAATGGAAGCCTGGCTGGGAGAAACACCCGCCGCATTGACGAGCATGGAAATTTCCCCGTATCTCCTCGCCTCGCCGATCAGGTTCAAAATGGATTTCTTTGATGACAGATCCATCTCCACAGGAACGGCGTCAAACCCTGCCTCGTTCATGATGTTGCAGACGGCAAAGGCATTTTCTTTCTTTTTATCGCCTACCACAATCTTCCTGCCGTAGCCCACCCTGCGAGCGATGGCCATGCCGATCTGTCCCGCGCCGGTCAAAAGCAGCACATCTTTCATGGAATTTCTCCTGAGAAATTACTCGAAGTGCAAGGTTTCCGCTGATCGAAGCACTTTTATATCCACTTTTTCACTATACTTGGCGGCCCATGTCATAGGCCTCCCGCATGGCGGGTTTGGATTCGATTTCGCCCGGCTCGTACACGCCTTTTCCGCAGATGACGCCGCGTTCCACGGAACCCTTCAGGCACTTGGCAAGACCGCAAAAACATTCAAGCGTACAATCCATCACGGTATCGCCTTCTTCCGCGGCGGTCATGATGTAGTAAAATTCCTTGTCCCTGATGGTCAGCCATTGCGCCACGGTACGGTCGATGAGCGCCTTCATTTGCGCGTCGATGGAATAGAAATAGACAGGACTGGCCATGACAATCACGTCGGCGGCGTTCATTTTATCAAGAATGTCGGCCATGTCGTCCTTGATGGCGCAGACGCCCCCGCTCTTTTTGCAGTGGTAACAAGCCAGACAATAGCCGATTTTCTTGTCCCGCAGGAAAACCGTTTCCACCTGATGGCCGCTTTCCTCCGCGCCGCGCGCAAAGGCGCGGCACAGCGCGGCGGAATTGCCGTTTTTGCGCGGGCTGCCCGCCAGAATGAGAATGTGCTTGCTCATGGTTTTCTCCTTATTTTTTCAGGCCGATTTCCTTCAGCCATGCCGTCACGCCGGACGGAGCGCGTTCCATGCGGCTCCGGGAAAGGGAGTAGCCGTCGCGTATCACGGTCGCTCCGGGCTGTTTGTCCTGTATGGTCTGGATGGTGCGGGAAAAGCCGCTGCCGCCGTGGGTACAGAAGGGAATGATGGTTTTGTCGGATAAGTCGTGCTGCTCAAGGAAGGAGTACAGAATCATCGGCATGTCGCCCCACCAGTTGGGGTAGCCCAGAAAGATGGTATCGTAGGTTGCGAGGTTTTCGATCTTTCCCGCAATGGCCGGGCGGGCGTCCTGTTTCTGTTCCTCCCTGGCCAAATCGACAAGGGTACGGTGGTCTGTGGGATACGGTTTCTGCGGCAGAATGCGGAAGATGTCGCCACCGGTCATTTCCTGTATCAACTGCGCCACATACTGCGTATTTCCCAATACCTTCCCGTTGATGACTACAGTGCTGTTCTCTTCCTCACGGGTCATGTTTTGGGGATTGTCCGTTTCCGGCATGGAGAAATAGACAACCAGTGATTTTTTTACTTTTTCAGCAGCCTGTACCGGAGAAACGTGGAACAACGAAGTAAAAAGCCCGATAACGGCGGCCGCACTGGTCAGTTTCAACATATCCCTGCGGGAAAACTGGTGTAGTTGCATACGCTGTCTCCTATTTGGTCAGATATTGTTCATCGGTGACTTTTTCCATCCACGTTACGCTTTTGCCGTCCAGCCGTTCGCCTATGGCGAGATGCGTCATGGCGTTATTGGGAGCAGCGCCGTGCCAGTGCTTGACGTTTGGAGGGCACAGCACCACGTCCCCTTGCCGGATGACCTGTATCGGCCCGCCCCATTCCTGGGTCAGCCCGACGCCGAACGTGACGACAAGAGTCTGTCCCAGCGGATGGGTATGCCAGTTGGTGCGCGCGCCCGGCTCAAAGGTGACATAGGCGCCATAGACGCGTTGCGGGGCCTGGGTATCAAAAACCGGATCAACGCGGACGTTGCCTGTGAAATTTTGCTTTGGAGCTGTGGACGAGGGACGGGAGCCTCCCGGAATCACAATCTGTCCCTGAGCTTCCGCATGAGCCTGAGGCATGGTCATACCCCCGGCAAACAGCAGGCAAAGGACGAAAAAGGAAAAGCGTTTCATGGCATTCTCCGTGAAAAGTTCGGTGACAGGGGGAGGGCTTTGACGTCCTCCCCCGTGAGCCGCTTTGTCGGCAACACGCTATTTCAGATGCTTACCGTAGAATTCCGTGAGCTTGGCAACGGCCTGATCCACATATTCAGGCACAAAGTAGGTCTGGATATGCGTGGCTCCGGGAATCTTGAAGAGTTCCTTGTCGGTGGTACCCGTCGCTTTCTCAAAGGCTTCTTCGGACATGTACAGCGAGTCGGCCTTTTCCCCGGCCATCAGGAGCAGGGGGACATTGATCAGATCGATGTTGTCGGTGGCGTCCCAGCTCATCAGATCCATGAGGCTGCTGGTCGTATAGCGGAATGTGGAGTTGGGATGCCGGTGCGTCTTTCCATAGTACATCATGCCTTCCCGATACAGATCCGTGGGAATTTTGCTGATGCTCTCGTCCGTCAGGGCGTCAAAATCGACGTTGCCGGAATAGCCGATTTCTCCGGCAAGTTCCTTGGCGCGGGCGTCCGACGCTTCCTTCAGGCGCGTCTGGATGGAATCGAGCTGCGTGTTCATGTAGCCGTTGCGCCGCACCTGGCCGGAATTGAACATGCTGAGTGTGGCTACGGCCTTGAACCGCTTGTCGGACTTGGCGGCGTTCAGCGTATAGCCGCCACCGCCGCAGATGCCCAGAGCGCCGATGCGATTGGTGTCCACGCCGGGGTAGGCGCTGATGTAGTCGGCCATGCCGTGGATGTCCTCTGTGCGGTAAAAGGGCTTGTCCACGTTCCGGGGCGTGCCTTCGCTGGCCCCCTGATAGGAAGCATCCGCCGCGATGGTGATATAGCCTTTTTCCGCCAGGCGCTGGGCATAAAGCCCGGCCACCTGTTCCTTGACGCCGCCGTTGGGGTGCGCCACCACCACGGCGGGATATTTTTTCGTAGCCTCGTATCCGGCGGGCGTATAGACGTTGGCCGCGATCTTCAGACCGTTCAACATATAGGTAACCGGATGAATGTTCACCTTGCCCTTGACGTTTTCCACGACAGCCCCCTTGTACACAAGACCGAACGGATTGTTTTCAGCCGCATTCGCGACGCCTGTGAAACCAGTGAAGATGCCACTGCCAAAGTCGTCAAAAGAGTTTTTTTCATGATTGTCTCCTTGTTGCATAAAACTGTTATGGCTTTATTTTGCCTGCATTCTGCTTTGCAATACGGTGTCCAAACTCTTTTTCGCCAGATTCGCTTCCGCCTTGCCGACTTTCGTTTCAAGCACGGATACAAATGCTTTCATTTGATCTTCACTCAGCCCGACCACCAGGCAGCAGTTCAAATGGGAACGCAACTGCGCTTCAGCCGGGAGGCTGGCCAGAGCGGAAACAGTAGCCAGTTCCCGTTCCTGAAAGGTGAGAACATCGCGGCTGAAAATGTCGCCGAAAAGATGTTCCTTCAGGAAGGTGTCGATGACGGGAGCGAACTCATAGATCCGCCCGCTGGCGGGTCTGCCGATGACGGCAGTCTGATTCGCCGTGCCGAGTTCACGGATGTTTGCCCTGTCGGGCAAGGGCGAGGCATCTTTGCCGACTTCATCATGGATGCCCTGAGCTTTCCGTTCATCAAGCAGGGCGATGAAGGTGTTCAGACCCGTCAGGCTGCGGGGGAAGCCGGTATAGGCATACATCTGCACCAGCACTTCCCGTATCTCGTTGACGGTCATGCCGTTTTGCAAACCTTCGGCAAGGGCGGTCTTCAGCTTTTCCACATCACCCTTCGCCGTGAACGCCGCAATGGGGATGATGCTCTGCTGTCTGGCATTCAGAGCCGGTTCGGAAGATGAACTTTGCGCGTGCGCCATATCTGCCAGTCCTGTTGCTGCGGTAAAACAAATACCAAGAAAGGCGATCAAAGATTTCAACGACATGAAACCCTCCTTGTTATAAATTCTTTTTTTCTTCCCGCTGCCTGATGACAACATAGGGATTCCGTGACGGGGATTCCATATCCAATCCGCGCTGTTCTTTGCCCAATCCGACCGATGGGAGAATAATATGAGTAAAAAGAAAGCGGAAAGCTCTTGATGGAGAAAGCTTTCCGCCCGGTGAGCAGGGGAATCGGTCAGGGAAACCTGGAGCGTCAGGAACGTTTCTGGGTCACATCCCTGCGGGGAGGAGCGCCAAACTGACGCTTGTACTCCCTGTTGAACTGGGAACCGCTTTCGTAGCCGACCATAAGCGCCGCTGTGCCCGCATCCCTGCCTTCCAGCAGCATCAGGCGTTCCGCCTCATACAGGCGCAGGCGCTTCTGGAACTGGAGCGGACTCAGGCTCGTCACCTGTTTGAAATGGCGGTTGAAGGTGGAAGGAGCCATGTTCATGCGCCGGGCCAGATCTTCCATGTTGAGCGAATCCGCATAATGTTCCCGCAGCCAGGAAATGGCCTCGGCTATCTGGTTGGCCTGGGTTCCGGTGGTGCTGAACAGCCGCAGGCATCTGCCCTGGCTGCCGCAAAGCAGGTAGTAATGGATTTCCCGCAAAATCATGGGAGCCAGAACGGGGATTCGTGACGGCGTATCCAGAAGTTCAACCAGACGGACAAAGGCCTGCAGGAGTTCCTTGCCCGCCTCGTCCACCACAACGGGATTCCAATCCCCTTCCCCGGCGGCAACAATGGAAGGGTCTTCCGTCATCAACTGGGCGATGATACGCCTGTCGAGTTTCACAGAGAGCGAAAGAAAGGGATATTGAGGCGAAGCTTCCGTGATATGGAAAACGCCGGGCATATCAATGCCGACTGTTACGCAATGGAGTTTACCATAATTTGCTTCATGGTCGCCTATCATGGAGTGTTTGAATCCCTGCACAACCAGAGCCACCATAGGGGTGTAAAAGCAGCGCGTGGCGGAAACTTCTTCATCGTACCGGCTTATGGCCAATCCCTCAATGGCGGTTTCCAGTCTCGATGGGGCAGGGAGCCACTTCAGCAAACCGGCCTTCAGGGCCTCATGTATTCCGTCTTTGAATGTCGATTCCACCATGTCTTGCTCCTGCTGCCTGTTTTGGAAGATGCGCTTCCCAATATCTCTGAAAATCAGAGCACAATCAGTTCATAGTCGCTGTTCCCCATGCCAAGCAATCTCATATACTCAAGCTGACACAGACCTGCGCGGCTGGTGATGCGTTCTATCAAATCCTGATTTTGTGCTGCGGGCAAGCGAAAAACCATATCAATGGATGCCTGGTCAATGGCCAGAATATCCGTGGAGGCGAGAATACCCAAGTCCGGCGCTGTGGGCGCGGCGGCGCTGGTTCCCGCACAATCGCAATCCACCGACATATTGCGCAGTACGTTGAGGTAAACAATACGTTTTCCAAAATGGCTGGTGATACCACATCCTCCCTCAACCATGCGTTGCAGCATGGCCGGGCCTAATTCCCATCCTTTTTCCGTGAGAGGGTGATGGATTTGAAGTTTACCCCCTTGTGGGGAAGAACAGCCGATGGCAATATTTTTCAGCGAGCCTCCAAAACCGGCCAGGGCATGTCCTTTAAAGTGGGTCAGAACGATCATGGAATCATAGTTCAGAAGATGCTTGCCGACGCGGATTTCCGAGAGTTGTTGCCCGCCGGGAATCGGTAACGGAGCATCTCCTTCGGCATCCATGATATCCACTTTGGAAAATGTCCAGCCGTTGGTTTTGAGGGTTTGCCTGTGACCTTCCGTTGTCTGGCGCGGGCTGTCATAGAGAACATTGCATTCCACGATGGTGGAGTTGGGGATATGTTCCTGAATATTTTTTATCCATGCCGGAGGCAGGATATTCGGCCCATGCGGTTCGCCGGTATGAACCTTGAGAGCGATTTTTCCGCCGATGTCCTGGTTTATCTTGCCATAAAGCCTGAGCATGGCGTCGGGGGAAATTTCTCTTGAGAAATACACTTTGCTCCGTGGGGCGGATTGAGCCGCTATGGCCTGCCCGGTAAACGGTATGGCTCCGGCGACAGCCGTCGCTCCCAACATGGCAGAGCCGCTTTTGAGAAAGGCTCGGCGTGAAACGTAAGCGGACATATCAGTTCTCCTCTCTGGGTAAGCCCGAAATAAGGATACTCCTCGAAAATAACTATTCTTTACCCGTCACCAGCAGCAATGGGTATGCCGGATTCGCTCTTGTTTTTGCCTTATTCGCTCAACGGAAAATGGGAGCGTGTCCCCAACGATTGCCTGGAATTTGTGATGGGCTTGTCCGCAGGACGCCTTTTCATTCTGAAAAGAGCGAATCAGGCAAATATCAGGACGGAATGGGCATAGCCGGTTTTGGTGGAGTGGCATAGCATCCGTTTTCAAGACAATTCGCTCTAACACCGAAACTTATGAGGACAGTCGGGATGGAAACACAAAATACGCAAGAAACCTGGCTGATCACAGGATGTTCGTCGGGTTTCGGCAAAAATCTTGCCGAAACGGCTCTGGAACAGGGCAAGCAGGTCATCGCCACAGCAAGGACGCCGGAAATGCTGAAAGAACTCGTCCGACGTTTTCCGAAAACCGCGCTTGCAACACGCCTTGACGTTACGGACGACGCCAGTGTGGCCGCCGCTGTGGAACAGGGCATAAACTATTTCGGTACAATTGACGTTCTTGTGAACAATGCCGGTTACTGCCTGCGTGGCGCGGTGGAAGAATGCAACGAGACCGAAATCCGCCGTCAGTTTGACACGAATTTTTTTGGAACGGTACGCACTATTCAGCATGTACTTCCCCATATGCGCAAGGCTCACAAGGGGGCCATCGTCAATTTTTCCTCTATTGCAGCCCTGAGCACATCTGAAGGCTCCGCCTTTTACGGCGCAAGCAAGTGTGCTGTGGAGGGACTCTCGGACGGGTTGCGCAAGGAGGTCGCTCCCTTGGGCATCAAAGTTATGGTTGTGGAACCTGGCCCCTTCAAAACGGATTTTTTTTACCGTTCCATAGACGTCAATACCAATAATATCGAAGAATATCGACAGACGGCGGGCAAGCGCAAGGTCAGGCTCCAGAATCCCGAAGATTCCGGCATCAAGGGCTGGGGCGATCTGCGCAAGGCTGCGGAAGTCATCATCAACGCCGTGGAAATGCCGGACGGGCCGTTCCGTCTTCTGCTTGGCTCCACAGCCGTCAAAATCGGCGAGCAGTTTGTGGAAGCCAGGGACAGGGAAATTCGTCGGTGGGCCTCGCTCAGTGCCCGGACGGATGTGTGAAAGGAAGACAAGGAGTATTCTGATGAAAGTTATTCTCGTCAACGGCAGTCCGCACTCCAGGGGCAGCACCTTTACCGCTCTCAGGGAAGTGGCGGACACGCTTGAAAACGCGGGCATCGAAACCGAAATGTTCTGGATCGGGAGCAAGCCGCTTTCCGGTTGCATCGACTGCCGCAAATGCGTGGAACGCGGCGTTTGCGTTTTCGACGACCGGGTGAATGAATTCCTCGGCATCGCCGGTAATTACGATGGATATGTGTTCGGCAGTCCTGTTCATTGGGGCGCGGCCGGGGGCAGCATCACCTCATTTATGGATCGCGCCTTTTTTGCCGATTTTTGCGGCGGCGGCAGGCGTTTCCAGCACAAACCGGCGGCCTGCGTCGTCTCGGCGCGCCGCGAGGGCACAACGGCCAGTCTGGATCAGATGCACAAGTATTTTTCGCTCATGCAAATGCCCATCGTCACGGCCCGTTACTGGAACGCGGTACATGGCACAAATCCGGACGAAGTGCGAGAGGACAAGGAAGGAATGCAGAACATGCGCTATCTCGGCCGGAACATGGCGTGGCTGCTTGCCTGTCTTGATGCCGGAAAGAAAGCCGCTGTCGCCCTGCCGGAGCAGGAGCCGGTCACTTTTACCAACTTCATCCGTTAGGGCGACTATCAGCCAAGAGCGCCCATTGAATGAACTTCACAGGCATGGACTTTCAGCCGGGCCATCCCTTGCGGCCCGGCTTGCCCATGAAAATGGTTCCGGGCTTCGGGTGACGGACGAAAGCCTGTAGGAAGTACAGGTAGCGGCATGTACTGAAATCAACATATCAATTTTATGCAGACTGTTACGCCAACCGTCATAAATCCGAAAGCCGTTATCCCTCTTTTCCACCATCCCTTTTCCGCCTCGGCAAACTCCTTTGCGGCTATCCCTCCGCAAAACACACCCGCCACGAGAGACAGCCCGCAGATGAGCCAGCCGGAGGGCATGTGCAGGAGTAGGGCCAAAGGAACATCCCGCCCGGTGTCGATGCGGAAGCCCGCCCAGAGCATCAGGCTTCCATAGGCCAGCAGGCAAATCAGGGCCAACAACCACATCGGCGCCAACTTACCGTATTGAATCTTTGAAGCAAGGCTCTGGGCCTCTTGCACCACGCTGTCGGTGAGCTTGGCTTGCGCGGCGGCAGTCTCCTTTTCGGCGACAGCGGCCATGCCGTCCATGATGGTTTTGGACGCGGCGGCGATTTTCTTCGGCAACGCCTCATAGTAGACGCGCTGGTAGTCCAGCGCGGCCAGCAGCGGCCAGAGCGCGTCGTCCTTCCGGAGATTCAGCCTGCTGCCGATTTCGCGCAAACGGGCCGCTTCCGCTTCGGACAATTCCCTGCCGCACGCCTTGCCGAGATCAATCACAGTATCCATGCTCATGACGCTTCTCCCAGGGCGAAATCAAACATTTTTGCGCACACTCCCCGCCAGCGCTGCAATTCCGCCCGTGTGCCGAAGGGCATTTCAGGAAGGGCGGCGCGGATGGACATGCGTCTGGAATACAGCCAGTCGGCCACGCGGTTGCCTACAGCCGGAAAGTCCAGCGTCATGCCGTTCTTCTCCACCACCTCACGCGCTTTGGAGCTGTTATACATATCAAAACGCCGCGCTTCACCGAAGTACAGATTCCTGCAAACGTGGATGGGCACGTCCGTGAACACTTCCTGAAAGGAATGAAGAAGCTCTACGGAGTCACGGTGCCGGTTGATTATCCAGAAAACAATCAGTTCCCGCCGCATCTCCCGCAGGGCTTCCTTCATGATGTCGCCGTAGCTGGCCGTGCTGGTCTTGGTATGGGCGGCGGCATTGATGACCACGGCATGATCCGGGTAGTTCTGTACGGTGTCCAGCAAATCCGCCCAGCCGTCGGCATCGTCCAGGCTGTTCAGACGGCAGAGCAGATTCGGCAGGGCAAGGTCCTTGTGCGCCTTGAACACGTCCGGGTTGTCGGTATCCGTATCCACAAGCAGGATGTTCGCGTTCCTGTTGAGCAGACAGTCCACAAGGGCGAAGGAAAAGAGACTCTTGCCGACGCCGCCCTTGCTGCCGCCGACATAAAAAACGCTGGTCTGGATGTTCATGATCAAAGCTCCGTATCGGGTATGTCCGGCGTGTAGTAGGCCGGAGTATTCAGCTCGGTTTTGTCCTCTTTGGGAGGAAGCACAGTTGTTTTTGTCTGTTCAGGGCGGGGCTTCGGCTCGCGTTTTTGCGGAGCCGCCTTCGCGGGAAGCACCTTTGCCCGGATGACGGGCGCGGGAATGACCACGTTGCCCTGGGCCATGATTGCCGCCACTTCCTTCACCGTGTAGCCTTTCTCTATCGCTTTCAGGATATTGGCATTGAGCAGCTCGGCGGCTTCCTCTCGCGTCTTGCCGAGATTCTTGTCCGGCAAGTCATCGAGGATTTTCCGCATGGCATTGATGTCTTTCACCGGAATACGCTTGAATTTTCCCATGCGTTTCCCCCTATCTCATTCGCCTGCGCGGTCGGCTTTGCCGTTCCCGCTCTATGCGCCGTTTTTCAAGGTCGCCAACAAGGTCTGCAAGCTGCTGTACACTTCGCTGACATCGGTGAACAATCGCTTCAAGGCGCGCAGTTCCGTCTGAATCAGCATCTGTTTGTCCTCCTGCATGTCCAGCCTCGTGCCGAAGGCCGTCAGCCGGGCGTTGCAGTTCTCCTCCATCCGTTTCAGGCTCTGTATCAGCATCCGTTCTGTTTCGGTCATGAATGGTATCCTCCTGAAGCTGGGGCAAAAGGAGGGCTTCCTCGGCGGGGAGCTGTTTCCATTTTGCCGGATAGCGTTTGATGTTGCAGGCGACGCGTTTTTCAATGACGCGCTCAAAAGCCGGTTGCAGACGGGCGACCATGCGCCGCGCCGTTTCCTTTTTCTTTTCTTCGGATTCTTCATCCTGAGCGACTTTGGGCGTCCAGCCTCTGGCGTAAAAGCCTCCCCTGAAGCGCATCTTCATGCCGCTGTCCGGGGCAATGACGCTGATATAGTCCCTGCCTTCGCGGTTGATGCACAGTCCCTGTTCCTTCAGGGCGCTCAAAATATCTTCCCGGTTCCGGACAAGCCCCTGTGTCACTTTCTCCTTGAGAAGGGCATGAATGACCTCCTTGGCCCTGTCACGGTCGCTTTCCCTGATTTCCTTGCCCCATCTCGCCATTCGCGCCTTGAACAGGTCGGCCTTTTTCGGAAGTTCATCCCGCGTTCGCGCCGGATCGTCCGGCCGCGCCCAGCCTTCGCGCCAGTTGAAGAGATCGCGGAAGACATCAAAGTCCTTCTGCCAGCCGGGAGGACAGGCGTTGAAATCCTTGCCGCTGGAAAGCTCCAGCCGCGGAATGAGGAAATGCAGCTCGTGATGCCCGGCATGGGTATGCCTCACCCAGAGGATATTGCGCTGAGCCGCTTCCAGCCCGGCGAAGGCCACGCGCTCGAAGGCGTCCATGACTTCCTCTTCCTGTTCCTCGCTGATCTTTTCATCCGGGTGCCACGACAGAGCGCCGGAGGTGAATTTCCATCGCCGCTCTATGCTGTCGATAAGCGCGCGGGTCATGGCTGGGTCGCCGCGCAACACCTGGGGCGGCGCTGTGTCTCTCCCCGGATAGTCCGGGCGTACAAGATAGCGGCTGGGCTTGTCGCCTTCTCCGGTGCCGTGCGGAAAGACCTTCATCAGCATGGCTCCGCCTCCGCTTCATTTTCCGCTGAAGCGCATGATGCGAACTCGGCAATGCGCCGCTCGATGCCCGCCAGCGCCGCCAATACCTCCACGGCTTCCGCCGCCCGTTTGTAGGTATTGGCCCATCTCGCAAGCTGATTGATGTTCGCGCCGATGAGGGCCAGTTCCCGCAGCCGCCGTTTCTCTTCCGGCGTTTTTCGCAGGCGGATGCCAAGGCAGGTCTGGCGGATGTAATCCGACATGCTCATGCCGTGCAGTCCCGCGTTGAAATGGAGGATGTCGCGCTCCTCCGGGAACACGCGCACGACGACAGAGGCAGTGCGAACGGGCTTGACGCGCTTCACCGCTTTCCCTGCCTTTGGGCTTTCCGGGGTTCAAAGGGGCAGCGCCCCTTGCCAGCCGTGAGGCTATACGCGCAGCGTATAGACGAAACGTAGGCTGGCCCTCGGAGACAATGTCGGACGAATGAGCAAGTATCCGTGCAAAAGCAGGTACGCATGATGCGGGCACCGGGAATGCTGCGGGTGCGTATCGGGTGGGGAGCGGAGTTGTATCCCGCGTGTCGCTGGTGGACATGATGGCGGCACCAGATAAATATCCGGCACATGGGGAGACGGTATGCGGCGAAAGGCTGAACGCCATGCGCAAGCCGTGTAGGCAGTATCCGACGCAAGGCAAGGTCGGCATAACGCGCATGACGGCGCGGACATATGAACGCCGGGCGGGCGGTCACAGCGCATGTATGGGGAGAACTCTGCGGAGCGCAAGCCGGGGCGGACTTGCAAGTATTGTTATCCCCGCGTGTCGGTATGCGGAAAAAACGTGATAAGCGAGAACCAGTTTCTTGTATTGTTGCCTTTGCGCTTTCGGTTTGCGGACTTCCTTTGACAGAACCCCCGCCGGAGGCTTCCTCGTCCGTCGCCCGCGAGTGTATGAGGCCGGAAGCCAGGGCATGGCCTTGACGGAATGTCCGCTTCCGGCACACATGCGGGTGTGACGGACGAAGAGCCGGGGAAAAAACGATGCTCATTTTTCCTCCGGTTCGGCGGTGAGCTTTTCCAGAAGCGCGGCAATATCCGCCGCTCTCCACGCCGTTGTGCGCGGACCGAGTTTGACAGGTTTTGGATAACGACCGCTCTTGCAGCCCGCCCACCATGCGCTGCGGCTGACGGGAATAAGCGCGAGTACCTGCGCTAAACGAAGGAGTCCCTTTGCGTGAAGTTGAGACATGATAAACCTCCATGATGTTTCTTTCATGGAAGCCTATCACGGGTTTTTAGAAAGGCTGATTTATGACGCTGAAAACGCTTTTTCCGTCAAACCAGAGAAATCCAGATACATTTCTATAGGTACAAGAAAAAAATGAAAATTCTTCTTGACAGCTTTTGGGATTCAATGGTGTCATATTATATCTTATTGAAATTATTCAAATAATAAACAAGGACTTCCGATATGGGAAGCCCCTGGAAAATATTGAGTCAATATAGTGCAATTATTGAATTTTTTCTTTGGCCGCTCCCGGAGTTCCTCCTGATAGGCCGCCCATTGGAACAAAAAGGTATTGCTCAACTATACCAGGCCCGGATTATGTCCATACCGTCATAACCCATAGCCCTCATCCGTTCCATTTCTTCCTCGCTCCAGCCCGTATTGGCGATGCTCATCTGAGTTTCCTCCCCATCCGCATCATCTTCCGCAGGGGCCAGCACAATATAGGGACTAATAGCGCCTTCTTTCATGAGTTCTCCTCCATGCTGACATTTTTCTCTCGTCCAGTATTGCGTAGTGAGTCCAGGTAGTCAGCCCATTCATCCATCATACGGCGTCGTTCCGACAGATATTCGGCTCGATTGTAAATACCGCGTATCTTGTTGCGGGGATTGTGGGCGAGCTGTTTTTCAATGGCATCCGCCGGATAACCCTGTTCGTTGAGAATGGTGCTGGCCATGGATCGGAAGCCGTGAGCGCACATTTCATCCTTTTCAAACCCCATACGCCGCAAGGCCGCGATGAATGTTGCATTGCTGATAGCTCTCTCAGAAGATCGCAAGCCGGGGAACATGAGCCGCCCATGTCCGGTTATCTGGCGCAGTTCTTCCAGAACAACGCAAGCCTGAGAACTCAAGGGTACAAGATGATCAAGGCGCATTTTCATGCGATGGGCGGGGATGCGCCACAGTTTTTCCTCCATGTCGATCTCGTCCCATTCGCCAAGGCGAACTTCGCCTGGACGCAGAAAGGTCAGTGCAAGGAGTTGCAAGCCGCACCTGGTGACAATGTTTCCCGTGTAGGCGTCAATGGCCCGCAAAAGCCCTCCGACTTCCACCGGATCGGTGATGGCGGCGCGGGAGGTGGTAATGTGCGGCTTAAGTGCCCCGCGCAAGTCTGCGGCGGTATCCCGTTCAGCTCTGCCTGTGGCGATAGCGTAGCGGAATATCTGCGAACAGCTCTCACGTATACGGTTTGCCTGATAGCTGGCCCCACGCGCTTCGATTTTGCGAAGCACAGACAAAAGATCCGGAGGGGTAATTTCGCTGATGGGGTATTTGCCCAGATAGGGGAAAACATTAACGGCGATGCGCTCAAGCACGTCCTCGGCATAGCGTTCACTCCATGCCGACTTCTTGTTGGCGTGCCATTCCCGCGCTATGGCCTCGAAACTGTTTTCCTCAATGCGGGAGGCCGCCTTTTTCTGAGCGGAAGGGTCGATACCCCTTCGCAGCAGTTTTTTGGCGTCATTGCTTGCTTCCCGTGCTTCCTTGAGGGAGAGTTGGGGGTATGTGCCAAGGGTAAGTAGTTTCTCGCGACCCTGAAAGCGGTATTTCACGCGCCAGCTCTTGGTGCCGCTGGGCGCGACATAGAGAAAAAGGCCATTGCCGTCGAAAAACTTCCGGGCCTTGTCCGCAGGCTTTATGCCACGGATGGCGGTATCGGTAAGGGGCATGGGGTATTACCTCCGGACAGGTAAAATATACCCTCGGAAATACCCCGAAAAAGAAGGGATGTCTATGGACGAAAATAGCCGGGTTCATACTGTCTTCAGGCCATTTCGTCTTGTTTTTCAATGGGTTTTGGACTGTATTGAACCCGGCTGGCATTCAATCTGGAGCGGGAAACGGGATTTGAACCCGCAACCTTCAGCTTGGGAAGCTGACACTCTACCGTTGAGTTATTCCCGCAGAAAGGGCGGTGGAGCGGGAGACGGGATTTGAACCCGCGACTTCAACCTTGGCAAGGTTGCACTC
>OKSB01001529.1_pt1 | contig 22693 bp, 9 predicted proteins | sample 1601171 | NCBI WGS metagenome assembly OKSB01 (sample SAMEA3541496, study PRJEB24748) | human gut metagenome | biome: human gut; feature: human-associated habitat; material: faeces | place: China | collected 2012 | reverse complement strand
GATGGCGATATGGATTCCTGAAGCTGCAGAGTATGCCCGTCCTACTCCAGAGCCAACAATCGCCAGCAAGGCACATACACTGATGATACAAGCACCTATCCAGAAAGATGCTCCTGAATCTGCTTCGGTTGAAACCTGGGCATGGGGTGTGAATGACCAGTGGGAACCAAAGCGTTCATCGGATATTTCCAAACCTTATCACTACTGGTGGTTGAGAAATGGAACACAGGAAACTTTGGCTTATCAATTTGACCAACCTTATACGATTTCAAACGTAGAAGTGTACTGGTTGGATTTCGATCATTATGACGGGGATTTCCGGGTGCCGAAAAGTTGGAAACTCTACTATAAAGATGGTAAAAGCTGGAAAGAAGTAGAAGCTTTGAATGAATATACGGTAAAGAAAGACTGCTACAACAGCCTTGATTTCAAACCGGTGAAAACGACAGGACTGAAAATAGCTGCCCAATTGCAGAAAGGTGCATCGGGTGGGGTTATTGAATGGAAAGTAAACTAATAGTTAATCAAAATCTAATAGTTAATCAAAATCTAATAATTAAGTAAAAAACAATGTAGTATGCAAAAATGCCTATTAACACTGTTGCTCTGCTTTATCGGTGTATATGCCAGGGCACAATACCAGGTATCTGGTACAGTAATGGATCAAACGGGAGAAACATTGATTGGAGCCACTATCCGTGAGGTAGGGGATAACAACAATGGTACTATTACGGACTTCAATGGTAAATACACCATTAAAGTATCTAAGAAAAATGCTCAATTGTCAGTCTCTTATGTAGGATATGAGGATCAGACTGTGAGCGTTCAAGGGAAGACGATAGTGGATATTGTTTTAAAAACAAGCGAACAAACTCTGGAAGAAGTTGTAGTTGTGGGGTATGGCACTCAGAAAAAGGAGAGTGTCACAGGCGCGATTACTTCTGTTAATCAGAAAGTTTTAAAACAAACTCCTGTAGCCAATATTACGAATGCTTTGGTGGGTAAAGTGACGGGGCTTACAGCCATTCAGCAATCCGGTGAACCGGGCTATGATGGTGCTACTATATTTGTTCGCGGTAAAGCGACTTTTACGGGAAGTACAAATCCTTTGATTCTGGTAGATGGTGTAACTGTGAATTCTTTAAATGATATTCCGTCTGATCAAGTGGAAAGTATTGATGTGTTGAAGGATGCTTCTTCTACTGCTATTTATGGTGCACGTGGTGCCAATGGAGTAATTCTTGTAACTACAAAGGGAGCAAAAGAAGGGAAAGTTTCTGTTTCTTATAATGGTTATGTTAAATTTAATACACCGACTAAATATTTGGCAACATTGGATCCTTATGATTATTTATCGTTTGTTTGGGGAAATGCAGCTGCTAGTGGCGATGCATATCGTCTACCATTCGAAAAATTGTATGGCATCGGTGATTATTCTGGTAGTAATACAGGAGGTATAGAAAGTTATCGTAACACCAGGAATTATAACATCCAAAAAGATGTGTATAATAGTTCTGTATCTCATAACCATGATTTGTCGGTTAGTGGAGGCACTGAAAAAACAAAAGTTTTGTTTGCGATGAATTATATGGATGAGCAAGGTATGAAACTTAATTCTTATGCAAAGCGTGGAGGTGTTTCGTTGAAAATTAATCAGAAATTACGTGATAATTTGGATATTAATTTAGATACCCGTTATAGTGATATGCGTACTATGGGAGATGAAGGAACAACTAATGGTTCCGGCTCATTGCTTTCATCTTCTTATCGTTTTCGTCCGATTGCTACTCGTGATATTTTGGGGGACTTGAATGCTTTGCGTGAAGGGAATATGGAGATGTATGGTCGTCAGTCTGCCTGGGATACTTATAGTCCTGTGGCTCGTATCGGAGATTATGATCCACTATATATTAAACAAAGACTTCGTGGTACTTTATCTTTAAATTGGAGATTGTTTGACGGCTTTGCATATCATACTGACTTTACTTTAAACCAATCATGGGAACAAGATAAGATTTGGGGGGGAGCTATTTATAATAATTATTTGGATGACGAAACAGGAGCCAAACTATATGCGGGAAATGTGGAATATACAAAGCGTGACAGTTGGGGACTGCGTTGGACGAATACAATCAGTTATGACTTCAATTTTTTACCTAAACAGCATCGTTTGAATATTCTGTTGGGACATGAAGTTACAGACTCCGGAGGTAGTAAAATGTCAATTTCAGCTAGTCACTTTCCCTCTAATTTTACAAAGGATAATGCATTTGCCATGATTAACCAATATGATGCGGAGCATGGAACAAGTAAATTTTCTTCTGGAGTAGATATTCCTGGACGTATTCTCTCATTCTTTGGTCGTGCTAATTATACATTGATGGATCGTTATTTGTTTACTGTGACATTCCGTGCCGATGGTTCTTCTAAGTTTTCCCCCGAACACCGTTGGGGATATTTTCCTGCTGCGGCTTTTGGATGGCGCCTTTCTGAAGAAACTTTCATGGAAGGGACGAAAGATTGGTTAGATAACTTGAAAGTTCGTTTGTCTTATGGTACGGTAGGTAATGATGGTATCAGCTCAGATTTATGGTCACAAACGTGGACTTCTGAAACAGATTTACGATATCAATATATACTAAATAACCAGTATTCATCTTCTTATGACCTTTCAACGGAACAAATGGCAAATAAAAATCTAAAATGGGAAACAACTATTACACGTAATTTTGGTTTTGATTTCGGATTTTTAAAGAACCGTTTGTGGGGATCTTTGGATTTATATTGGAATACAACAAAGGATTTGCTGATGTTGACTTCGCTTCCGGGGATTACCGGATTCACATCTACGTATGATAACATTGGTCAGACTAGTAATAAGGGAATTGAGTTTTCTTTGTCAGGTGTGATTTTTGAAAATAAAGATTGGAATATTACGGCTGGTATGAATATAAATTTCAATAAGGGTAAGGTCGATAAGTTGGCAGAAAATGTAACAGGTTTATATGGCTCTAGTTGGTGTGGCAGTAGCAGTTTCCCGGGTGAGGATTATATTTTACAGGAAGGTAAACCTGTGGGTATGGTCAGAGGTTTTATATATGATGGCTTTTATACTACAGATGACTTTAATTATGTAAACGGACAATATATATTGAAAGAGGGCGTGGCAGATTTAGGTTCTTTTATTAATCCTGTACATGGGGTAGACCGTCCGTCCGGACAAAATGCCTATCCGGGTCTTCCGAAATTTAGGGATATGGATAATAGTGGCAGCATTGATGAGAAAGATGTTACCATTATTGGTGATATGAATCCTGTTCATACAGGTGGTTTCAATATCAATACAACTTATAAAAATTTTGATTTAGGATTGTATTTTAATTGGAGTTATGGTAATGATGTGTATAATGTGAATAAAATCGCTTCCTTGTACGGTGCAAAAGAAAAAGGAGTATATGAGAATAAACTTGGCTTTATGAAAGACTCCTATAAGATTTATGACGTGGTAGATGGGAAATTAGTTCGTCTCACTACTCCTGAGCAATTAAATGCAGCTAATGTAAATGCTAATTTACCATTACCTTATAGTGAAAATGGGGTTACTTCCAGTATTGCTATTGAAGATGGTTCTTATTTGCGTCTGAACACGTTGACATTGGGGTATTCATTGCCCGATAAGGTTTTGCATAAGGCTGGTTTGAGTAAATTGCGTATTTATGGAACAATCTATAATTTGTTTACCTTAACCGGTTACTCAGGTCTGGATCCTGAAGTTAGTGCTAATACCTCTCAGAATAAGGCGAAATACCCTACAGTAGGATTGGACTGGGGTACTTATCCTAGAGCACGTTCGTTTGTGGTTGGTTTAAATCTTGCTTTCTAATCAAAAAAACAAATCATTAAATTAATTATTATGAATAAATTAGCAACATATATATCTGCATTGGCACTATGCTGTTCCTTTGCTCAATGTAGTGATTATCTGAATACTTCTTCACCGGAGAACACTGGAGATGAGTTTGTAACCTCTTCTACTTCCGAAACTTTTAAAATCCTGTCTTGGTGTTATGCTAATTATCGGCAGAATTGTATTATGGGAGCTTATCGTTGGAATGATCCCATTGGCTCAGACTCTGAAATATATCCGGAAATAGGCTCTTTAAATAATGCCAACGCTAGACTATTACCGGAATTGTTAAGTGTAAATGCTGGTGGTTCAGGCTTCAACGGGCTTTATACTACGATTGCACGTGCATCTAAGGTAGCGGAATTGGTAGCTGATAAACCTGCATTTCAAGATGCTGTGGCAGCAGGAAAAGTAAATGATTGGACTCAACTTTATGGTGAGGCTTTAACAATGAAGGCTTTCTGCTATTTTGATTTGGTAAAACATTATGGTGATGTACCTTATGGATATGAAAATAACAATGTGGAAGATTATTCATTGACTTCCCGTTTTGAAATTTATGATAATCTTATTGAGATATTGAAGGAGGCAGAAGCATTGATGTATCCACTGGGAGAAGGTGGCATTACTGCTGAACGTTTTTCCAAGGGGTTTGCTGACGCGTTGTTAGGACAGATAGCTCTTTATTCCGGTGGATATCAGACAATTCGTACAGATGTTCCCGGTTTGTATGGTGACGTACAGTTTACGACAAAAGGAAAAGAAGAACTAGGATGTGTCTATGCTCGGCGCAATGATTATCTAGATTATTATAAGATTGCCGAGAAGTATTTTCAGGCTGCTTTGAATAATAAAGGAACGGCTGCTTTAGTTACGGTTGATGACCGGAGTTATGCGAATAATCCGTTTCAGCGTCATTTCCAATACACTCATGATCTGGCTCTTAGTCCGGAATCTATTTTTGAAGTAGGTAATATACAAGGGGGACAAAGTGGGCAGACTACTACCAGTGAATATTCTTATGCTTTTGGACGCCCGTCTAGTGGTGGTAGTAATCAGGCTGCGCCTTGCAAGTCGTTTGGAGCGTTACGTATTATTCCCTCTTTCTATTATGGTGAGTTTGAAGCGGGTGATATGCGTAGAGATGCTAGTGTGACTGTTACTGGCAGTAAAGGTGATGGCAATGAAGCTCTGTTGTCTTTTGCTCCGGGTAGCAAGTTAGATGGGGGAATTGCTATTAATAAATGGGATGAGAATCGTATGAATCCTCCTTATACTACATCTCAACGTACTTCGGGAATGAATTGGCCGGTGTTGAGGCTTGCTGACCTTATTTTGATGCAAGCGGAGGTTAAAGCAGAATTAGGAGCAGAAGGAGAAGCAATCCAATTACTTAACCAAATTCGTCAACGTGCATTCGGGAATGCTGAACATGATATTTCAGCTTCAGGTGAAGTTTTGAAGGAAGCTATTTTGCAGGAGCGCAAATTAGAACTTTTAGGTGAAGGCACTCGTCGCTGGGATTTGATTCGTTCGGGTAAGTTTGTGGAAAAAGCTTTAGCTGTTCGTGCAGAAATGACGGAGATGGTTAATGATTTGCAAACAAAAGGATACCATGAATTTGCTAATGGGAATGTGATCTCGAATTATATATATACTAAAAAAGTGCATTTAAGTTCACCATTGACTTTTGATCCTGACGAGTCAAATCCAGCTCTGTATCCAGGATGGAGAGGACAATACGATTATAGTACCACTCCGGTAAAAGTTACTGGAACAGACCACAACTTGGCTATTGAGGGATTGTTTAATTATATAGATCCCAATGGTACTGAAGCAAAGAAATTGTTTGACGAGGGATATGCGAAGGTTGATTGGGGAGTGACATTAGTGAAATATGCTGATCATTATACAAATAGTAATTTGTTGCCGGGAGTAAAGGAAGGTAATGTTCCTCCCAGATATTATTGGCCTATTCCATTCGAAACGTTGAGCAAGTCTAAAGGAAAGATAACGAATGGATATGGTTTGGCACAAGAATAAAGATTATATATGAAAAACATTTTATCTGTTTGCGCATTTTTGCTAGCCTTTGGGGCGCTCCCTTTATGGGGGCAGTCCCAAGATCCTTTGAATGAGGATCAAACAACTGTACGTATTTTAGAAGGTGATAATTCGGATCCTTCTATTGTCCGTTATGGAAAATCTTATTATCTAGTTCATTCTTCTTTTGTTTATACTCCAGGATTGGTAGTTTACAAATCAGATGATTTGGTGAACTGGGTTCCATGTTCCACGGCTTTAACTACTTTTACTGGAGATATCTGGGCTCCGGACATCGTATTTCATAACAAGCGTTTTTATATCTATTTTCCGACTTTGAATGGGAAAGGAAAGAAAACCAATATGGTAACTTGGGCGGATACTCCGGAAGGTCCGTGGAGTACTCCGGTAGATTTGAAAATAGGAGGAATTGATCCGGAACATGTGGTTGGTGAGGATGGAAAATGCTATCTGTTGCTCAGTTCCGGTGCTTTATATCCATTGTCGGATGACGGATGCTCTATTACAGGAGAACCGGTTCGGATTTATAAGGAATGGGAAATTCCGGAGGAATGGGATATAGAAGGAGTTTCCATGGAAGGCTTGAACGTGAAAAAAGTAGGAGAGTACTATTATTTATTTGCGGCCGAAGGGGGGACGGCAGGTCCTCCCACCAGTCACATGGTAGTACAGGCACGTAGTAAAAATATAATGGGCCCTTGGGAGAATGCTCCTTTCAATCCGCTTCTTCGTACGGAATCCCGTAATGAAAAATGGTGGAGTAAAGGGCATGGCTCTATTGTTGATACGGAAGATGGACGGTTATTTATGATTTTCCATGCTTATGAAAACGGATTCCAGACATTGGGGCGTCAGACCCTTTTACATGAACTGGTACAAAAAGAAGATGGATGGTTACATTTGAAAGAAGGAGCCATTTCTTTACCTGCACCGGAACGTTTGAAATTATCTGGTATAGAAGATTTTGTATGGCAGACGTGCCGGGAACATAACTTAAATGATCGGTTCCGGATTACTTCTGATAAAATCAGTATAGAGGCAAAGGGGAATACTCCAAAAGAAGGATCTCCCTTATTAGCACGTACCAGTGCTCATAAATATGAAGTGGAGGCTTGTTTTGAACTGAAAGGTGAAAATACATCTGCCGGATTGGTGGCTTATTATGATGAGAATTATCATTTTGGATTTGGTTTTAATCATAAGCAGATGCTTCGTTATCGGCGTGGGCAAGTAAGTCGTACGGAATCAAAACTTCCTCAAGCAAACCAATGTGGAAAGATGTGGCTGCGTTTGCGGAATGATGCTAATGTATTGTCGGCCTGGTACAGTGCCGATGGTAAAAAATGGCATAAGTATCCATGGGGATTTGAGATATCGGGAGTACATCATAATACGGTATATGGTTTCTTGTTTGTCCGCCCAGGTATTTTTGCCGGTGGTGATGGGCAGGTGGAAGTAACAGATTTTGTTTTGAGAAATCTTGATTGATGCGTTGTTTAGCTGGAATTTAATGATTGAATTGCTTATGAAATATTGCTGCTCTTTTTTATTGTTATTGCTTTTGGGGATTTCCGGTGGATTTGCCCAGGATAAGGTGGAGTGTTGGGGACGTTATGAAATCTCTCTGCCTGCCAAAGTAAAGGGGAACCCTTTTGATATTGAGCTTACGGCAACGTTTAGCGGACCGGATACTACATTGACTGTACGTGGATTCTATGACGGAAATGATACCTTCAAAATTCGCTTTATGCCTGTGAGCCAGGGAGTATGGTCGTACGTGACGCAGAGTGAGATTCCCGTGCTGAATAAGGTGAAAGGGCGGATAGAATGTATTGCTCCGGGTAAAGGAAATCATGGTCCAGTTAAAGTGGATGGAACTTATAATTTTAAATATGCTGACGGAACGCGTTATTATCCAGTTGGAACTACTTCTTATGATTGGATGCATGTGGCAGGTAACCAGCCTGATCAGACAGTGAAATCATTGGAACTATCCAAGTTCAATAAAATCAGGATGCTGTTTTTTGTGCAAAACTTTGATCCGGATTATCCTGAACCCTCCATGTTTCCTTTTGAGATAAAGAAGATAGTAAAGGATGAAAAGGGAAAACCTGTGTATGAATGGGATTTCACCCGCTTCAATCCTGCTTATTTTGCTCATGTGGAAGCATGTGTGGATAAATTGGCCGGAATAGGAGTAGAGGCTGATTTGATTCTTTTCCACCCTTATGATGGTGGTCGTTGGGGATTTGACAGAATGCCTTTGGAAGCCGGTGTCCGATACTTGAAATATCTGACAGCCCGTATGAGTTCATTTCGCAATATTTGGTGGTCATTGGCCAATGAATATGATTTTTTGAGAGAATTAAAACCGAAATATTGGGATACTTTTACACATACGGTAGTAGAGAATGATCCTTATTCCCATTTATGCTCCATTCATACTTATACAGCTAAGTATTATAAATATTGGGAACCTGAATACACTCATGCCAGTATACAGGACCAGGCACCTGTAGAAGGTTTTGGAAGGGCGGCTACGGTGAAGAATATTTATAAGAAACCGATTATTTTTGATGAGGTATGTTATGAGGGTAATATGGATAACCGATGGGGAAGCTTGAGCGGTCAGGAATATCTTTATCGCTTGTGGCAAGGGCTGATTGTGGGGACTTACGTAACTCACGGAGAATGTTATATGGATAATCCAAAAGATTATTCCCGTGATTTTCTGGCTGTAGGAGGAACTTTTCAAGGGGAGTCCTGGAAGCGCATCGGCTTTACAAGACAGATTTTGGATGCACTCCCTAATCCTCTACATTTATGTGATAGCAGTTGGGACCCTTATACTTCGACTGCCGGAGAAAATTATTATATGATTTATCTGGGCAAGGAAATAAAACCGGAATGGGCATTTGATTTACCGGTAAAAAACGCTTTTTATCCACGTTTGAAAGAAGGAGTACGTTTTAAAGTGGAAGTCATTGATACTTGGAACATGACGATAGCCGAATGGCCTGTCGTTTTTGAAACGACTGCTCCTGTAAAGGATAGGGTGTATGATAAAAATCAAGGAAGAGTAAGACTGCCTGCAAGCCCTTATCTGCTGCTAAGGATAACTGAAGTAAAATAATTAATGAATGTGTTAATTTGCTAATAGGCTGATTTGCCGTTTGGTTCCGCTATGTTCGCATGTCAATTGGCCTATTAGCAAATTGGCAAATTAGCACATTATTCAAAATTTGCACATAATAGACCAATTTTTACCTTTCTGTCCCCTGTCTCTCGTTTACTTTTGTAGTAGAACAAATCTTAATCTATACAAAATGAAACATTTACATTTCCTCGCTTTTGCCTTGTGCTGGCTTGTATGGGGACATCTGTTAAAAGCACAAAGTATTGATCATTATAGTTCGTTAGATCCTTCGCAACCTATAGAATTTAAAGGAAACTGCCTTCGTTATGCAGATAAAGAAATTATTTTAGGTCCGAAAACATTTTTTGTTGATGGGCAGTTGTCCGATAGGGAAGTGGCGGGTAATCCTTATGTTTTTAATAGTTTCAATAAAGCTGCCGCTAATTTTTCAGCTGGTACGGAAGCGGAACCGATGAAAGTCTATCTGGCTCCATACGTTTATTGGATTGATGATCCTGACGATCCTGCTATTCGTGTTGGAAAAGACGGTCGTGAACCGTTCGGCTTGGTTGTTAAATGCCCTTATCTTCATATTATCGGATTGAATAGCCATCCTGAAAATACAGTCCTGGCATCCAGCCGTGGACAGACACAGGGGGCTGTCGGTAATTTCACCATGTTTGATTTTTGGGGAGACGGTCTGTTGGTTAAGGACTTGACCATGGGGAATTTCTGTAATGTCGATTTGGAATACCCTCTGAAGAAGGAATTAAGCAGGAAGAAAAGAATGTCTGCCATCACTCAGGCACACGTCGCTTATTGTCATGGCGACAAGATTGTGGCGGATAATGTACATTTCATCAGCCGCTTGAACATGAATCCGTTGAATGGTGCCAAGCGGATACTTTTTAATAAATGCCACATGGAAAGTACGGATGATGCGCTGACCGGAACAGGGGTTTATCTGGATTGTACACTTCATTTTTATGGTCAGAAACCTTTTTGGAGAAGTGATATGGGCGGAGCTGTATTTTTGAACTGTGACTTTTATGTATGTCATGAGGAAGACCGGCAATATTTTTGTAAGTCGGTCGGGCCGTTAAGTATTGTCGATTGCCGTTATCATTCGAAGAAGCCGGTTTATGCGGGCTGGACACATGATCCTACAGATTGGTTGCGTTGTTATCAATATAATGTGAAGCTGAACGGGCAACCTTATGTAATAGGGGCTGACAAGCCTTATAATACGGTTTGCATGGATCAGCTGAATCAACTGAAAGCTTTCCGGCTGGAAGAGAATGAAGAGGTAGTTTATAATACTTACAATTTATTGAGAGGAGAGGATGATTGGGATCCTCTTCAGGTGAAAGACCGTGTCATTGCTATAGGTAAGCGGGATGGAAGGGATTATACCCGGATGCCCTCCTGTCTTTCTGTAGGGCCTTTAACGGCTTCCATCCAGACTGGTGGCCAGCCGGTCAGACTGGTTGCGACGGTGAAAAGGCATTGCAATTATGTACTGAATAATGTTCCCGTGAAGTGGAAAGTACAACAAGGTTATGAAAAGGATGTGAAATTATCTACTTCCGAGGGTTATGAATGTGTTGTCGAGGCAACTAATACGGAGGATGAAACAAAACATTTCACTGTGATAGCCTATACAGAGGATGGTTTGGAATGTGCGACAGAACTTACGGTTGCTCCCGATTATGTACCGGCTCCCTCGTTTACGGAAGAGCCGGAATTGAATATTGCTAAAGGAGTAGCTACTGTCAGTTATGCTTTAAATTTGAATGGGCGCAAGGATGAATCATTGATAACCTGGTATAGATGTACGGACAGGAACGGGGCTGATAGACTTCCGGTTTCTGTATCCCGCTTGAATGAACCGGAATACTCCTATACGTTGGTAAAAGAAGATGTCGGTTATTATCTGATGGCAGCTATCGCTCCCAAGCATCTGCGTTGTTTGCCGGGGGAAGAACGGATTGTTGTTTCCAATTCTCCAATAAAGAAAGGGCAAGTGAATATCACTCATATATTTGAAACGGATTTTCAGAACTTTCCATGTAAGAATCAACCACAACTTTTACCGGGATTTTGGACGATTGGTGGATATAAGCCTTTGGATACGGCAGCATACGATTGGCAGGTAGTTCCGGATAAGGATTATTGGATTTATGGGCCGGGAATGAATGGTTCTCACGGAACCGGTTTGTTGCAGGATCAGAAAGGAGCCCGTTTGCTGTATACTCCACTGGATGGCAGCTATGGAGATATGGCAATCACATTGAATGTGGATGCCAGTAAAACAGCAGGACAAGGTTTTGGTAGTGCTACAGGACAGTATTTGGATTTGTATATCAAGTTTGATACCCGTACTTTAACGGGATATGCATTGCGTATCATTCGTACGACCAAGTATAGTAATGCGGTTGATTTTATTTTGATGAAATATGAGAACGGGGTGGCTGAAGCCATCAGTCAACCGGTGTCTTCTACCTGCTATCGTACAAATTGTACTCTGACATTGACTGCTAAAGGAGGAAAATTGACAGCACATGCTTCAACAACGACTCCGCTTCCGGCGCCTGTAACTGATCCGAATTTGAAACTTTCGGTAGATTTGGAGGCGGATATAGCCTCGAACACTTTTGGGGGCACCGGTATCCAGCATACGGGCAGTTGTGGTGAAAGTACAACGATGCTGCATTATATGAAGGTGGAATGGGAATAGAATGATTAAGACTTGAATTTAATACTGATGAATCTATGGTTACATTAAAATCGTTTTTAGGTATGATTGCCGCAGTTCCTTTTATAATGGCGTGTAATCAGACAGGGCAGGTCAATGCAACACTTTTTCCTGCTTCCGGTTCGGAAAATGTCAATCCGGACACTCATTTGGTTCTTACTTTTTCCGAGACTCCTGTCCTAGGAGATTCCGGTATGATACGGGTTTATGACGCAGTTACTGACCAAGTGGTGGACAGTTTGGATTTGAGTATTCCGTCTGGTCCTACGGAGAGCCGTACGTATGGTCCGGAATGTGATTATACAAAAGTGCCTTATGACTATACTCGTACCGTTGTGCCTACCAATAAAGATACTCGTCCGGGTACTCCTTCGGGAACGGCGGAACCTACTCCTCCTGTGTACCAGCTTACTATCATAGGGGGATTTACGGATGCCTTTCATTTTTATCCTGTCATCGTGCGTGATTCTATAGCTACTATTTATCTACACAATAATATGCTGGAATATGGGCATACTTACTATGTGACTATAGATAATGGTGTGTTAAATTTAGCTGACGGCAGTTTTCAAGGAGTCACTAAAGAAGATGAGTGGACTTTCACTACTAAATCTGACATGCCGGAACTTTCAGATACATTGATTGTGGATGCTACAGGAAAAGGGGACTTTAATACAGTTCAGGGGGCCTTGGATTTTATTCCTGATTTTAATGAACAGCAGACTGTGATTTTAGTTAATCCCGGTGATTATGAAGAATTGGTCTATACAAGAAATAAATGGAATGTTAAAATTAAAGGAGCAGGAATGGCCGATACTAAAGTACATTATGCAAATAATGAAGTCTTTAATCCTCATCCGCTGACTGTGAAAACCAATGAGTGGCCCGGTACATTTCCTTCCCGTCGGGCGGCTTTCATGCTTGATAATTGCAAGGATATAGTCATTGAGGATATGACCATTGCTACAGATTTAAAAGGTCAGGCAGAAGGGTTGTTGATTAATGGAGAAAGGATTGCTTTATACCGTGTACATATTATAGGTTCAGGAGATGCATTGCAGGCGAATGGAACAATCTATATGGAATCTTGTGAGTTGGATGGTGGTGGTGATACTATTTTAGGACGTGGCAGCTTGTTTGCTTATAAAAGTAATTTCCGTAATGGTGGCGGCCCTTTCTCATGGGTAAGAAATACGGCAGGCAATCATGGTAATGTATTTGTTGAATGCACTTTTTCTACGGAGGATGGTAAACAGGCGGATTACGGACGTACTAAAAGTAACCACGGTTCGGCCTACCCTGATGCAGAGTTTGTCTTGATAGATTGTAAAGTGAAAAATATAATTCCTGAAGGCTGGAGTTCTATTGGAGCGAAGACTGCTAAAATGTACGAGTATAATACTTGTGATATGGTGACGGGAAATCCGGTTGATGTATCCAAACGTCATCCATATTCCCGCCAGTTGACAAAAGATAAAGATACAGAGATGATTAACAATTATCGGAATCCTGCTTTTGTATTGAAAGGGTGGTTGCCGGATAGTTATATGAATGAAATAAAATAAATGAGATTAGCTATAACAGAATATTGGTTTTACCATCTATGAGAGCATGGAGTCATGTATTAAAAGCGAGAACAGGGCTAATGTAGTGGGCCAACAGTTATTATTGAATTTAATAAAAGAAAGTAATAGATAATTATGAAGAAGAGTATTATTGCCATAGCATTTTTGTTGTTATGTCCATTTTATGGGGTGAGAGCACAGGAGAGACCGTTTTTTGATTTGTCAGGAAAAGGATGGCATTTATGGCAGGATAAAAATGCAGCTTGGCAGACAGAGGATATTTATTTGACATTGGAAGAGGCACAGAAAGTTCCTGCAACTGTTCCTACAGCGGGATGGGATATATTGACTTCTGCCCAGGCTGTTCCGGTACAGGTTCCCGGAACAGCTGAAGAATATCTTCAAACTCAGTCCGGACCCGAAGGAGATATTACAGGAGTTACATGGTGGAGTCGTACAATGGATATTCCGGTGTTGAAGAAAGGACAAAAAGTCTTTTTGAATTTTGGCTCTATACGTTCACGGGCGGAGATTTTTATTAATCAGAGATTAGTGGATTATCAGATTGTGGACAATGTTCCTTTCGAAACGGATATTACTCCTTATATAAAATCGGGAGAACAAGTACAATTGGCTGTACGTATAACGGATGCGGGTGGTAACCATGATTGGCGTGACTCCAGAACTATTCCGTGGGGAGATAAGATGTTGCCTCCCGGTCATGGCTTTGGAGGAATAACAGGAAAAGTTGGTATGAAGGTATGTAATGCTGTTTATGTGGCGGATATTTATATGCAGAACACTCCTCAGATAACCACCGCCAACGCTATTCTGACATTACAGAATGAAAAAGGAAAGACTGCGAAGCAGGATCTTCGTATAACGGTGTACGAGTGGCAAAATAAAGAAAAAATAGTTTATTCTAAAGAGATAAAGGGTGTTTCTTTAAATAAAGGTATGAATGAACTGAAGATTCCTATATCAGCTCCGGATGCGAAATTATGGAGTGTGGATGATCCTAATCTGTATGTATGTGAGGTGGAGTTATCCGAAGGAAAGAACTGGGTAGATAAAGATTCCCGCCGTTTTGGATTCCGTTGGTTCGAGGCTTCCGGTATAGGTGAGGATGCTGTTTTTCGTTTAAACGGAAAACGTATCATGCTTCGCTCGGCCATCAGTTGGAGTTTTTGGCCGGTCAATGGTATTTTCCCATCGGAAGAATTGGCTGAAAGGCAAATTCGCATCGCTAAGGAGTTAGGGTTGAATATGTTGAATTTTCATCGTTTTATCGGTAATACTGACGTAATGAATTATGCTGATGAGTTGGGACTGCTCTATTTTGAAGAGCCTGGTGGCTTCCGTCTGGATGTGAAACAGCCGTTTATGAATGCTGTTTTGCATGAAAAGGTCGTCCGTATGGTAAAGAGGGATCGCAGTCATCCCTGTCTGGTTATCTACAATATGATGAATGAATCTGGAAATGCTGCTCCTGAAAAGTTGGCATTGGAAATTCAAGCGATGAAGGATATGCGTGTACTGGATCCTTCCCGGCTGATTCTTCGTACCTCGGCTTGGGCAAAGGGGGATGATATAGAAGATCAGGCTAAAATTCATATTCGTCCTTACGATGAAAAAGTGTATTGGAGTGGTTGGTATGATTATCATCGTGCCGGAGGACCTGCTGTTTGGAATGAAGGTTTGTACAAAGGCCCTGAAGATTATTATAATGATACAAAGAATAAGCGTGAAATTGTATTCTTTGGTGAGGAAGGGGCTTTATCATCACCTCCTCGTTTGGAAAAAAATAAAGAAGATTTGGAAAAATATAGCTATAAAGGATGGGATGGTAGAGAGTTTTTACGTTGGTATGATGAATTTAATGAATTTCTGGATGCTAAACAGCTAAGGACAGTTTATCCTACCGTAGATGATTTATGTGTGGCTATGGGAACGGTGTCTTATGAACATCAGGGACGTAAAATAGAATCGGCCAGAATGAATAATTTGACGGATGCATACGTTGTTAATGGATGGGAATCGGAATTGACGGAGAATTATTCGGGAATTGTCGATTGTTTTCGTTATCCCAAATCGGATCCGGCTATTATAGCTCGTTATAATCAGCCTTTGTATGTAGCGGTAAAGACCAGGCAACAGGTTGCTGCCGCAGGGGGAGAGGTGACCGTTGATTTTTATCTGATTAATGAGAAGAATGTCCGGGGAAACCATCAATTGAAAATCTCGGTGACAGACTCTCAAGGAAAAGTGATGGAGGTAGGGACTTATGAAACAGAAGCCGCCGGAGGTGAGGTTTATGGTCAGTTGTTGGTGAAAGATGTAAAAATACCTGTTCCTGCAGCTGGAGGACTTTGTAGAATTCAAGCAAAACTATGTAAGGAAAATTCCGTTGTTACAACTGGGTATGATGATATATTGTCTGTAAATCTGGCATCCAATATGTTGGATGGCAAAGGGGCCGTTTGGGAAGATGGAAACGCTTTACAGAATTTCTTGAAGGGTAAAACGAAAGAAGCGGTTGCGGCTTACGAGGATAATTTAGGAAAGTTGGATTGGATTATGGTGGCCCGTCCTCCTAAGAAAGATCAATTGACAATGGTGCCGATGGAAGCGTTACGCTCTGCCGATGGCAAACCGGGATTGGATGTGGTCTATTATGAGGATATGGAATTTCAGAAGGAAGTTTATCATGAAGTGGCCAAGGTGGTTAATCTGAGTGCTATTGAAGGAGCTACACCAAGTCCTTTTGTGTATATGCTTGATGGTTATGGTATTAAATGGAGTGGTAAAATACTTCCCTCTGTCAGTGGTGAATATACGATTATTCCTCAGAGTAATGACCGTAGTATGATTGAAGTCTTTGTCAATGGTAAGAAAATATATGAAATTACCAGGAAGAAAGAGCATTTGGGCGATGGAAAAGTCTATTTGGAAGGAGGTAAGTCTGCCGATATAGAGATTCGTTTCAGGCATCCTCGCAGTAACGCGCGTTGTCGTCTGGATTGGGCTGTTCCTAATGATAAGATGCCGGATGCACAGCGTTTAATGGAACGTGCTGTAAATGATGGAACCAAAATCTTTATTATTCAGAGTGCTGATGAGTGGTCGGAATTTATAGCGGCTAATAGTAAAGCGGTGTTTAAGGACAAATTCTTTGTTGGAACCAACTGGCTGGGCGGGGTGATGTTTAATAAGCCGCATGATATTTTCAAGGAACTTCCTGTCGGAAATGCTCTCAACTGGCCTTATCAGGCATTGATACATACAGGGGTGGAGCGTATGGGATTGGTGATGGAAGGTGAAGAATTGCTGGTCGGAGCCTATCATACTTATCCTATGGCTATCGGAACTGCTATGGGGATTGTACCGATGGGTAAGGGTAGTGTTTTGTTCTCTACATTGGATATCTATGGGAACATCATTAATGATTCGGCTGCCGGACTTGTAGCCAAAAAGCTGATTTTCAATATGATTGATTTTAAATAAAATAACAGATACCATGAAAAAACGAATCCTATGCTTTTGTTTATGCCTGTATTGTATAGGGCTATGGGCGGCCAATGCTTCTTTTAAGAAGACAGGAAATGATTTGTTGTTTCTTCTGCCTCAGGGAAATGTGAAATTGGAATTTTGTACAGATGATATGTTCCGTGTACGTCATTCTCAAGGTACCGTGTTCGCTGAAAATGAGCAGTGGATGGTTCGGAAATATGATTTTACTCCTGTACACTATACAGTGGAAGATAAAGGTGCTGCATGGTTGATTACGACCGGAAAACTGATTATAGAGGCTACCAAGAATCCGTTCTGTCTGTCTGTTTCTGATAAAAACGGCAAACTGCTTTATACGGAACTTGCGGAACAACGTTTTTATAAGGATTCTGTCAAGACGAAAGCTGTTCTACAACCGGATGAGCATTTCTTTGGTTTTGGGGAACGTATGGATTTCATGGATCAGCGAGGGCGTAAGGTCTATCTGAATGTAGAGTTGGGAAGAGGGATAAAACCGGCTGTAGGAGGAAAAGATATTTTACGTGCCAATTATTGTCCCGTACCTTTTATGATGAGTACCAAAGGATATGGTTTGTTCTTTCATACTCCGTTTGCTACCGAATGGAATATGGGGTGGGATAGTAGTGATTATTATTCGTTCAAAGCTTTTGGCGGTGATTTGGACTATTATTTTATGTATGGTCCCGATTTTTATACCATGATTGACCGATATACGGAATTGACTGGAAAATCCCCCATGCTTCCTCGTTTTGCAATGGGGTTGCATGTCGGTACTTATTCCGGTGGAACCTGGAAGAATGAAGAGATGACTTCCGATAAATACCCGCCTGCTTTATGTAAACGTTTGCGTGAGGAAGGAGTGCCTTTTGATTTGCTTTGGCTGGATTCTACTTGGAGACTGTTTAATACCACTTACGGAAATGGCGGTTGTTGCTTTGAATGGCGCAATACGTTCAAAGATCCGAAAGCCATGTTTGATAGTTGCTATGCGCAAAATGTAAAGATGGTGGGGCTTCATATCCGTTCCATATTAGATAATGGCCCTGAATATCATCTGTTGGATAAGGCGCGTGAACAGGGAAATGTGCTGTATCCCGGAGCAAAGACAGAAGGAGTAGTGAATTTCTTTGATCCGAAAGCGGTAGATTGGTGGTGGGAGAATGGAGTAATGAAAGTAGCTTCCATCGGGGCTAAGTTTGTGAAGACGGATGTCGGAGGGACGATGGACCTGAAAGGACTTCATAATATTTTTCCTTTGGCTTATGCGGAAGCACCCTATCGTAAATTTCAGGAATATAATAATATGAGGGGGGTGACACATACCCGTGAGGGTTATGCGGGAATTCAGCGTTATCCTTATATATGGGCCGGAGACTGGGGGAGTGAATGGCAGTGGTTTGAACCGGTGATACGTGCAGGACTTAATATCGGTATGAGTGGTGTAGGTAACTGGACTCATTGCATGGGAGGATTTGAACAATATTCTCCTTACGATACGGAATTATATACCCGTTGGGTACAGTTCGGTATGTTTTCACCTATCGCTATGGTGTTCGGTATGGACCATCCCCGTTATCATGAGCCTTGGACTTATGGTCCGGAGGCCTTGGCCAATTTTATCAAATACGATAGTTTGCGTTATACATTGATTCCTTATATTTATAGTAATGCCTATCAGCTTTATAAAACGGCACGTCCCATGATGACTCCTTTAGTGATGGATTATCCTCAGGATGAGAATACCTATCAGCTGACACGTCAATATATGTTCGGGCCATGGATGATGGTTTGTCCTGTCACTACCAAAGGTGCACTGAGCCAGCATGTCTATTTTCCCGGTGGAGAATGGTTTGATTATGAAACCGGTGAGCGTTACGAGGGCCGTCAATATAAGTCTTTTCTTACTCCGCTGGATGTGTTGCCTGTCTATATAAAAGCCGGAGCTATTATTCCCATGCAACCTGCTATGCAGTGGGTAGATCAGCATCCTGTAGATGTGATAACATTGGATGTCTATCCGTCAGGTATTTCTTCTTACGAGATGTATGAAGATGATGGTATATCAATGGATTATCAAAAAGGGATTGGTTCATTGACCCGCTTTACCAGCAGGCTCGCTGATGGTAGTTGGACGTTTACTGCAGATAAACCGGTAGGGAAGTACAAACCTGCCAGACACACTTATCTGGTGAAGGCTTATTTGCAGAACGCTCCGCAATCTGTGATAGAAAATGGTAAATCGTTGCCCGTTCTTTCATCAGTTGCAGATGCAGACCGGAATACAGGCTGGTTTTATGATACGGAGCATAAACGTCTGTATGTGAAGACAGCCGGAGATAACCGTCAGAAAATTGAAATTGTGGTACAATAACTTAAGGATTGATTCTATGAGAAAAATCATCGGTTTTCGCACTTTATGTGTAGGTTTGGGAATATGGGTGGGGACTGTTGGGGTATCTGCTCAGGGTGAGTTCAAGGCATTACCTTGGAGTCAAAGTACCGCTTATAATTCTTATCTGATGCGTGATGTACATCGGCAGTTTGCTGATCGGCAGTCGGCTATTCAACAAGCGTTTGCTTCTCCTGCCGGGATGCAGGAGTATCTGGAGGGTTGCCGTGAACGATATAAACAAATAGTAGGTACTTTTCCGGAGAAAGGGAATTTAAATGCTCAGGTGGTGGGGAAGGTACAAGGTACGGGTTATCATATAGAGAAAATAATTTTTGAAAGCAAGCCCGGCCGCTATGTCACAGCACATCTTTATATGCCGGAGAACACGACTGTTCCTGTTCCGGCAACATTGGAACTTTGCGGACATGGATTGAATGGTAAAGGGCCTTCGTCTCATGCCGCTATGTTGATGGCATCCAATGGCATTGCTGTACTGGTGGTAGATCCCATAGGGCAGGGAGAACGGTTGCAACTTATTGACAGGGAAGGAAAGCCGCTGACACGGGGGGCTACTACGGAACATACCTTACTGAATGCGGGCTTTAACTTGCTTGGTACTAGTTTGGCAGCACAGGAATATTGGGATAATCATCGGGCTTTGGACTATTTACTGACCCGTAAGGATATTGATCCGGAGCATATCGGAGTCTATGGATCTTCCGGCGGTGGCACTCAGACCGCTTATTATATAGGTTTGGATCCCCGTGTAAAGGTAGCGGCCATTTGTAGTTTCTTTTCTACCCGAGAACGTACTATGGAGTTGCAAGGTCCTTCCGATGGTTGCCAACATATACCATACGAAGGGCGTGAACAACTGGAAGTACCTGATTTTGCTTTAATGATGGCTCCACGGCCTTTATTGATTTTAAGCGGTAAATATGATTTTGTCGATTTATGGGGTGCGCAACAAGGATTTGCTGAATTACAACAGTGCTATAAAGTATTGGGAGTTCCCGAAAAGGTGGATATGCTGACAGTAGAAACCGGTCATGGACTTGGAGTTGAAAAAAGGCAAAAGCTGGTCAGTTGGTTCAAACGTTGGTTGAAAGATGATCAATCTCCGGTGAAGAAAGCGGCACAAGACCGTTTCCAGTTGTCAGATATGCTTTGTACGACTCGAGGACAGGTGAATGTATCTATGCCTGGAGCACTCAGTATTATGCAGGAAAATGTGAATCAGCTGGATGAGTGGGCTTCCAAGCGTGAGGCGTTTCTTTCGAAAGGAAAGAAAACTGTTCAGGCAAAGATGTTGGATTTGTTAGGTCTTAAAGGTCTTCCTGACCATAAAATAAGAATTGAGGCAACCGGACATGATTCTATGCGTGAATATGAGCAATATAAATTTCAGCTTATAAGGGAAGGGGAGATGCCTGTTCCTTGTATTCTTATTATTCCGTCCAGAGCGAATGCTGATTCTCCTGTTGAGTTAAGGTTACAGGAAGAGGGGAAAGGAACTTATTTGAGTGAATATGCAAATTTTGCTGCTGCCTTGACGGAAGGAAAAATTTTGTTGTTGGCAGATTTGCGCGGATTAGGGGAAACAACGGACCCTGCATTTTATACGGATGCTAAATATTGGAACCGTGAATATCGTAATGCAATGATCAGTATGCATATAGGACGTCCTATTATGGGACAACGGGTAGTCGATATCCTGACTTTGCTTGATTTTTGTTCAGAACACGAATTTCTGAAAGGGCATTCCGTCAAAGTATTTGCCAATGGCATTTATGGTCCAGCTGCCATTCATGCTGCTTATTTGGATGAAAGAATCAACAGTGTGGAGATAACACATAGTGTGAAAACTTGGAAGGAATACATTGAGAGGCCTATGCAGTGGGATATGTATTCTAATGTGTTGTATGGTGCCTTGAAATATTATGATTTACCGGATTTGATAAGGTTAAGCAATCGTTCCATTCGTTTTGCAGATTAAAAAATAGAATTCATTTCCACTGCAGGAGCAGATTGCTGTGCCCTCTGGGTATTTAATATGCTCCTACAGTGGATGGAATATATGGCTTGTCTATTTCTTTTCCAGGAAATCAGCACGCATCGGGCTGAAACAATCTATCAGCATACCCGGTTCCAGACATACACAACCATGCACAGCATCCGGTTCCTTATACAGACAGTCGCCGGCTGATACAATTTTCTTTACGCCATTGATGGTGAACTCAAACTTTCCGCTTTCCACATAAGTCACTTGTGAATGGACGTGATGATGAACAGCTCCTACAGCTCCCTTTTCAAATTTCACTTTGACGACCATGATGTCATCATTGTAACCCATGATCTGGCGCACTACACCTTCGCCTGCAGGTTCCCATTCTTTGCCTTCTGCAAAGATGAAGTTCTCACTACCTGTTGTCATAACCTTTTTTTCAGTGTTTTTGTTTGTTTCTTCAGTGCACTCTTTGTTGCTCTCTTTTTTTTCACTTTGTGCATTGCAGCTTTGCAGTATCAATGGTGCCATCAGGGCACAAGCATACAATGCGGTTCTTACTTTACGATTCATGATCTTGCATTTAATATAAAATGAATAACTAAAACTTTTCTTCAAATATATAAATAATATGGGGAGAGTGGTTCATCGTGATTAAAATATACGAGGAAAAGACCAAATATTACAATGTATTAATGGAATGGTTTGTGGAAGTGGTATAGTTGCATGCTTGAGTATTGCATCGGTTATTTATGGAGAAAATATATTTTATCATTTGAATTGTGTTTCAAGAAATATGTTAATGGCATCAACTACGCGATTGGGAATAATAAGAGCAGAAGCTGGGTTTGGACATCCAGTGTATTATGGAGTATATTGTGCTTTAATAATACCAATAGCTTATTATATATATGAAAATAAAAAAAATGTTATTTATTTAATTATTTGTGGTTTAGACATAATAGCATTATTACTTACTGAGTCTAGGGGATCTATAGTAGCACTAATATTTATGATTATAATTACTTTTCTGAGAATGAGTAAAGTTAGAAGACAAAAAATTATAAGGATAATAGGTAGTGTTATTATTGTCACATGTATTTTATTCATATTAATTCCGAGCGTAAGAGAACAAATTGAGGGAATATTTAATTCGATTTTTGCAATTGTTAATACAAATATAGTAATTGAAGATTTTGGTGAGAATTCAACAACGGGATTGGATTCTAGGTTAATACAGTTGACAGGAGTATATTGGACTATATTAAATAATGCTTTATTTGGCTTGGGGGCTTCATGTCATACAAGAGGAGTATTGAAATATTATAAAGAAAAAAT
>OKSB01001517.1_pt1 | contig 22768 bp, 7 predicted proteins | sample 1601171 | NCBI WGS metagenome assembly OKSB01 (sample SAMEA3541496, study PRJEB24748) | human gut metagenome | biome: human gut; feature: human-associated habitat; material: faeces | place: China | collected 2012 | reverse complement strand
GGCGACGGCGAGGTGGAGGAGGGCCAGGTCTGGGAGGCCGCCATGGCCGCCGCCAAGTATCACCTGGACAACCTCTGCGCCATCGTGGACGTCAACGGCCTCCAGATCGACGGCTCCACCACCGACGTGATGCCCACCGAGCCCCTGGACGAGAAGTTTGCGGCCTTCAACTGGAACGTTTTGAAGGTGGACGGCCACGACCTGGCCGCCATCGCCGAGGCCCTGGAGCTGGCTGCGGAGTGCAAGGGGATGCCCACCGTCATCCTGGCGAAGACGGTGAAGGGCAAGGGGGTCTCCTTCATGGAGAACGACGCCGGCTGGCACGGCAAGGCCCCCAACGACGAGCAGTACAAGCGGGCTCACGAGGAGCTTTCCGACGGTGTGCGGATCGCCGCCGAGGAGATGGCCGCCGAGGCCATGGATGACGCCGCGGCCACCTTGGAAAAACTGGACCAGGCCTATGAGAACCTGTACGGAAAAGACGAGACGGAGGAGTGGATATAATATGGGAGAGAAGATCGCCACCCGCCAGGCCTACGGCAAGGCCCTCATTGATCTGGCGGAGCAGTACCCCGAACTGGTGGTGCTGGACGCCGACCTGGCCGCTGCAACCAAAACCGGCGTGTTTAAGAAGGCGTTTCCGGAGCGGCATTTTGACTGCGGCATCGCGGAGTGCAACATGGTAGACGTGTCCGCCGGCCTTTCCACCATGGGCCTGGTGCCCTTTGCCAGCTCTTTCGCCATGTTCGCCGCCGGCCGCGCCTTTGAGCAGATCCGCAACACCCTGGGCTATCCTCACAATAATGTCAAGATCGGCGCTACCCACGGCGGTATCAGCGTGGGCGAGGACGGCGCCAGCCATCAGTGCTGCGAAGATTTTGCCCTGATGAGAAGCATCCCCGGTATGGTGGTTATTAATCCCTCTGACGATGTAGAGGCCAAGGCCGCCGTGGAGGCCGCCTACCACTATCAGGGACCTGTTTATATGCGGTTCGGCCGTTTGGCGGTGCCGGTTATCAATGATACGCCGGATTATAAATTCGAGCTGGGCAAGGGCGTTACCTTGCGGGACGGCGATGATATCACCATCATCGCGACGGGCCTGCTGGTTGCAGAGGCTGTTATGGCGGCCGACGCCCTGAAGGACGCCGGAATTCATGCCAGAGTGATCAACATCCACACAATTAAGCCTCTGGACAAGGAGCTGGTGATTAAGGCCGCGAAGGAAACAGGCCGGATCATCACTGCTGAGGAGCATAATATCATTGGCGGCCTGGGCGAGGCTGTGTGCAGCGCTGTATGTGACGAATGTCCGGTGCCGGTGACCCGTATCGGCGTCAACGACGAGTTCGGCCACTCCGGTCCGGCGGTTGAACTGCTTAAGCAGTTCGGCCTCAGCGCGGAGCACATTGCTAATGTGGCCAAAAAGGTTCTAAAAAAATAATGAAGCGTGTTTTTACGCAAGGTATGATGGCGGCGCGCCGTTCTCCCCTGCTGGTGTGGGAGAACGGCGCGCCGCTTTTCTTCTTTGGAGAATTTGGAGAAAATAAGCCCTTAGACTCGGTGGAAATCAATGGGAAAATGATTGGAAACAAAAAAATTTTCAAGCAGGAATATAAAAAATCGGGAGAGTATCTTTACTTTTTCCTATACGCGAGTGTATAATGATAGCAAAAATAACATATCATATAAAATTTGCAATTAATAATCATAAAATATAAGAATATGTGATTTATATAACGGTGAATAAAGTAATATAATTAAATTTGTGATAAAAGGCGGCGAAATTAAAAATGGCAGGATCCAATCAAACGCTTCAAATTAAGATGTTTGGGAAATTTTCCATGAAAAACGGGAATTATGCCTTTCCCCAGGAGAAAAAGAAAAGCAAGCAGGTAGGACTATTATTCGCGTATCTTCTGGCGAACCGAAATGTGGAGACCTCGAAAAGCAAGCTGATTGAGGTGCTGTGGCCGGAAGAGGACAGCGGAAACCCAGAGGGCGCCCTGAGGAACCTGGTGTACCGGGGCCGGATGGAAATGAAAAAATTTTTTGTCCGGAATGGTCAGGAAGCGATTATTCTGAACAATAATTCCTATTTTTGGAATACCGACATAAGCTGTCAAGTGGATACGGATCAGTTTGAGGCTTTCTGCAAGCAGGTAAGCGTGGGCCACGACGCCGAGCAAAAATATCAGGACTGCCTGCGGGCGGTAGAGCTGTACCAGGGGGATTTTCTGGAGGAGTATGAGGATTCCCAATGGGTGATTTTCCGCAGCGTTTACTATAAGCGCCTTTACACCACCTGCGTTCAGGAAGCCTGTGAAGCCTTGCTGAAAGCGGAGCGTTACCAGCAGGTGGTAGAGCTGTGCGACCAGGCGAAGCTGATGGAGCAGATGGACCTAAGGGTGCATGAAATGAAAATGGCGGCGTATTTAAAGCTGAACCAGCCCCAGAACGCTCTGGATTATTATAACCAGGTGGCAAATCTTTGTTACAGCAACCTGGGGATGGAGGTGCCGGATCACCTAAAGGAACTATACGAATTGATCTTGCAAAGCCTGCCAACCCAGAAGCCGGTAGATGTGGAGGAGCTGGAAAAGGGATTAAGAGAGGAAAAACTATCCTCTGGAACTTTCTACTGCAATTATGATATCTTTAAAAATATCTATCAGATCAATGTGCGCGCGGCGCGCCGGGCGCTGCGTTCCAGATTCCTAGTGCTGCTTACCCTAAGAGAGGGCGGGACCCAGGAGCATATTGACGACGAAACGGAAACTCTGCGGCAAGTTATTTCAGAGCAGCTTCGTAAAAACGACGTATTCTCTCAGTACAATGTGGCCCAGTATTCGGTCATTCTGGCGGCTCAGAACATAGAGGGCTGTGAAAAGGCCATGCGCCGTATTATGGACAAATACTGCCAAAGAAGGAAATTTGATACAGTCACCCTGGAATATGAGATAAAACAGATCAAATAGTGGATTTGTGATTTTTTTGTGACGGCGGCCCGGTATAATAAATAAGACAATCCGGCGGAATCCGCTGGAACTGACTGCTTTTTCGTATTTGGAAGAATACTACAATCCGTTGGGCTTTATTAGGAGGATTTTGCTATGAAACACGGAAAGCATTTACGGAAAAAGGAAAACCGCGCGGGCCGGTCGGTTTGGCACCGGTGTCTCGCGGTTCTGCTTTCTGCCGCCATGCTGGCGGGAGTCATGATACCCAGCGCGGCAGGCGCCGGACTGGGCGCGAATGTGGAATTCAGCGCCAAAATCGTAAAGGATACCGGCGACACCGCTGAAGCCATCCAGTCTGTGGACAGCGGCGACAGCTTCTTCCTGGCGCTGGATTATAAATTCAGCTCCTCGCCCGACGGCGTATCCTACGGCGGCGCGGCCATCGCGATTCAGCTGCCGGAATACGTCAAGGTGGATTTGGCTGGCTCTGTGGTGACCTCTGATTTCAAACAGCCGGAGGTGGCAGAGGTCACTCTGCCCGGCGGCCAGGTCATCCAGCGGGTGACCATTCCCTGCCAGGACCGCATCGACCAGGGACGGGCCGGCATTATTTATCTGAAATGCTATTTTGAGAATATGGTGACCCCTGACCAGACGGTGGGAAGCTTTAACAGTATTTTGTTTACCGGTACGCTGACAGACGGCAGCGGGAATACCGAAAAGCTGGATCAAAGAATTGATCCTGTCAGCATTACCAGCATGGCGGACCAGCAGTGGAACATCCAGAAAACCGTCACTGATCCAGCGCCAGCCGGAGAGGAGATCCCGGTAGTAACCAAGCAGGACGGGTACTACTATGTCACCTACCAGATCGCCGTGACGGATCCGGTGGAAAATATGAACCGCTACGGCCGGCTGAACTGCGAGGAATTTTCCGTAACGGACACCCTTCCGGCGGCGGACCGGGAAAACGGCGGCGCCCAGCTGGTGAGCGTGGGCTACCTGGACCGTTCCAGCCAGTTCCAGCCTCTGGCGGAAGGCGACGGCTATACTAAGGAATCCAACGCGGACGGCTCGCTAAAGAGCCTGACCTTTCAATATGTGAATAAATTCGATCAATCCATGGTGACCGAGGGCCAGGTCCGGGTGCCGAATGGCTCTCTGCTGCCCACCACCTATCAGGTGACGGTCAAGTTTGACGCGGCCGCTTATCAGATTCCCACCAACGTTCCCTTCGTCCGGGCGGTTCTGGATAACCAGGCCCAGGTAAGCTATAAGCCTCTGGCGAAGGACGCGGTGGTGAAGGATTCCAGCGCCAAGGTTCAGGTCGGCGACGTGGAGGACAAAACCACGCCGGTAGAATTGATTGTGGAAAAGCCCCTGACCATCCAGGGGGATGGCCTGGCGGTGAGCGATAATACATTTGTGCTCAACGGCGAGAAGCAGGCGGTTTACGGCAGCGCTCAGTTTACCCTGTATTCCGACCCGGAGTGCACCCAGGTGGCCAAGGACATCGACGGCAGCGAGGAAGCCGGGGCGGGCAGGCTGCTGGACGGCACCGGCAGAGTGAAGTTCTCCAATCTGCGCTATGGAACCTATTATCTGAAAGAAACTCAGACGCCTGACGGCTTTACCGGCGTCGGGGAAGCCATTCAGGTGACCCTGAACCAGGACGGCACCGTCACCGCAGGCGGCAAAACCCTGCAAAAAGGGGAAGCCCTGACAGTGGATAACACCACCGATGAAAACGGCCCGGGCTATGCGGCCTTCTGGAAAAAGGGCATGGGATCCGGTGAAAATACGGAGAAATTCCTGCCCGGCGTTTCCTTCCGGCTGACAAACAATGACGACGCAAGCAAGGTTTACACCGCGGTTTCCGGCTCGGACGGCCTGGTGCTCTTCGAGGGGATTCCCGCCGGCGAATACACCCTGCAGGAAACCGGTGTGCCGGAAGGCGGCGAGTATGAGGTTTCTGACAAAACCTATACGGTTACCGTAAAGGGCAACCAGGTGAATTACCCCGACGGCCTGCAGAAGGACGGAAATAAGCCTTACATACTGAACCAGTCTGAAAAGGGAATACTGAAAATCACCAAGGTGGATTCCACCGACCGCAGCGTAACGCTACCTGACGCGGAGTTCGCACTTTACGGCCCCTATGCCAGCGAAAGCGCCGTGCCGGAAAACCCGGATGAGGACGATCTGGCGGCGAAACTGGTCACCGGCAGCGACGGCACCGCGGTCTCTGAGCCTTTAGAGACGGGCTGGTATCTGCTCCGGGAAACCAAGGCCCCGGATACCTATGCCATTATGCAGCGGGATACCAAGGTGCAGATCACTTCCAATCACACCGAGGCCCTTCAGATCGAAAACGCCCAGAGAGGCGCTTTGCAGATCATCAAATACGGCCAGCTGACATTAGGCAGCGTGGCGACCGAATCCCGGGTTCCCCTGGCGGGCGCGGTGTTCGGCGTATATACCGATCCGGACTGCAAAACACTGGCGAAGGACTCCAACGGCAACGACGCCCGGGTGACTACCAGAGTCAGCGGCAATGAGCCGGATACCCCCGCAATCACTCTGGATCCCGGCACCTATTATGTGCAGGAGATCTCCGCCCCCAGCGGTTACCAGAGAGACGATACCATTCATACAGTTGTCATTGAACAGAAAAAGACCTTTGAACTGACTGCGGATAATCTGGTGGACCGCCAGGGCCAGCTGAAAATCGAAAAGCAGAGTAACAAAACGGGCGATATCGATCTTTCCGGCGCCGTGTTCGAGGTGTACGCCGCTGACGATACCGATTTCACCGAGCCTTTAGACCGGATCACCACCGATGAAAACGGCGAGGGCTATTCCAAATTCCTGCCCTCCGGCAGTTATATTTTAAGAGAGGTTCAGTCCATCGCCGGACATATCACCCCCTCCGAGCCCTTTAAGGGTGTGGATGGCTCCAATGTGGCGGTTACCGACGGGGACGGCATCAAGGTAGCAAACAACCAGCTTACCACGGTGATCGTGAAAAACGAGCCTTACGTCACCATTCGGCTTCATAAGGTGGATTCCCAGAAGACAGGGATGTCGCTGAGCGGAGCGGTGTTCGCCCTGTACGCTACGGAAGAGGACGCGAAAAATGACAAAAACCGTCTGCCTGTGAACGGCCAGACCGGCGGTGCCGACACCGTCACCACCGGGACCGACGGCATGGCGGTGTTCACCGGATTGATTCCGGGAACCGACTATTGGTACCGGGAGCTCACCGCGCCCACCGGCTATGAGGCTTCCTCCGAGCCGGTGAAGATCACGGCTCCGGACCAGCCTTCCAACTACGCCGATGTGACGCAAGATGTGACAAACGACCGCTACGGAAAGTTCCAGGTTTATAAAGAGGGCGGCACCCTGGACAACACCGGCGTGATGCAGCCCCTGGCCGGCGCGGAATTTCAGTATTATCCCAGGCTGACGCAGAATCCGGGCGCCGACCTGCTGGCGGCCCAGCAGAACGGTACCCTCAAAACATTAGGAACCACTGGTGTTGACGGTGTTTTGACCACCGGGGAACTGGAACCCGGTACTTATTGGGTGCAGGAGACCAAGGCCCCGGACGGCTATGATCTGGATACCGCCGCCAAAGAGGTGACCGTAACCCCCGGCGCGGGGATCGACGGCTATTCCGCCGCGGTATGGGTCACCTTTACCGACGACTTTGATTCCGGTAAAATCCAGATTAAAAAGGTAAGCTCTCTGGATTCCAATACGACTTTGCAGGCCTCCTTTAAGGTACAGCAGAAGCAGGCCGACGGCACCTATGCCGATTATCCCAATAGCCAGAACCCGCTGATTCTGACCACCGGAGCGAACGGCACCGTGACCTCCGGCTGGCTGCCTGCGGGAGACTACCAGCTTATCGAGCAGAGCGTAACCGGCCAGTACGTGCTGGACGGCACGCCCCATCTGTTTACCATTACGGCGGGCCAGACCAACAAGGCTTATTTCGATAAGCCTATCGAGAACGTTCCCATGCGGAGAATCGGAATCGATAAGTTCGAGCTGTGGAAGATAAGCGACGGCAGCAGCCTGACCCTGCGCCAGTCGAACGTGACCTTTACGATTTACGCGGAGGATCCCACGAAAAATCCCGACGCTCAGCCGGTGACCACCGTGACCAGCGCCTCCGAGACCAAATACACCGGCTATCTTGCGCCGGGCGATTATTGGATTCAGGAGACCGTGCCTGAGGATTATTCCGTGGACTCCGTTACCACTGACGGGGCCGCTCCGGTTCAAGTGACCAGCAATGTATATAAGGTGACCCTGGCCCCGGATAAGGATCTGGTAGTCACCTGGAACAACGTTTCCGACAAGGCCCGGATCGAGCTGATCAAGGTGGACCAGGAGGATCACGACAAGTATCTGACCGGCGCGGAGTTTACCCTGTACCAGGTTGTGGATGACCAAGATCCGGCTGCCGAGGAGATCGAAGTCAACGGCCAGAAGCTGTGGTTGAAGGTCGTCGCGGAGAAGATTACCTCCGGCACCCTGACGGATGCAGTAACCGGCGCCGTGCCCGGCGGCGCACTGACCGGGCTGCTGGATACCGGCACCTATTATCTGCGGGAGACCCAGCCGCCTCCCCACGACAAGGATTATTTCTATGAGATCAGCCAGGAGTGGACCGGCCCCATCATGGTGACCGAGGCGGACGACGGAAAAATTGTCGGACCGCAGATCATTGAAAACTACTGGCCCGTGCCGGTAGAGGGCTGGAAAATCGACCAGGGCGGCAACGCTCTGGAGGGCGCGTGGGTCGCTTTGTTCAAAACAGAGGCTGACGCCCAGAAGGCCCAGGCCGCGCTGAACAAAGACGAGGACTTCTTCTCCAAACAGCTGGTGAACGGCGAGCTGCCGGAAACCGTGCTGAAAGAATACAATATGCTCCAGGCGGCGGAAAGCAAGGATGGAGGCGTTCTGCATTTCACGAACCTCCAGCCCGGCGCAACCTATTATGCCCTGGAGATCATCGGCATCGATTACTATGTCCATAACCTGGATATCCATAAGGTCTATCCCAAGCAGAACGGGGATCAGTGGAACCTGTACGAGATGACAGGCGATAATCAGGCGGAGACCGACCCGGTATTCCGGCTGGAAAACCTGGCGTACGGCATGATCTCCGTGAAAAAGACCCTGGAAATCTCCGGAGAGACCTATCCCCTCAACGAGGTAACATTCAACGTTTATGCGGCCGACCCCAACGATTACAGCCAGCCGGCGACGGGCGCCGACGGAAAGGTTTTGGATCCGGTGACCACCATCACCACGGGCACCGGCAATACCGCCGCGGGCGTTGGCGTCAGCAGCCTGCTGAAGCCCGGCTGGTATGTGCTCCAGGAGGCCAAAGCGCCGGAGTACGTGGACTTTGACCCGGCTACGGCTCCCTACTATTCCGTATACGTTTCCTCCGACGGCCAGGATAAGCTGGAGGGTGCGAACCAAGAGTTTACGACCCGGACGGATGGAAACGGAACCTGGACTATCAACTGCACCTATGAAAATACGCCTATCGCCAACGAGTCCGCCTGGGGCCAGGTGAAGATTCAGAAGATCAGCGCCGACCAGGGCGACAACGACAAAAAGCTGACCGCCACCTTTAAGGTGCAGAAGCTTCAAGACGACGGAACCTACGCGGATTATCCCGAGGGGAACGCCATGACCATCACCACGGATCCCGCCAAGGATTACGTGATTTCCGGGTTCCTGCCGGAAGGCGAGTACCAGCTGGTGGAGACCAGCGTCCAGTCCGGATATACGCTGGACTCGACGCCCATCAAGTTTGTCATCGAGCCCAACCGGATTACCGGCGGGGACAATAAGATTAACGGCGTATATTACCCCTTGGATGACAAGGATGCCACGCCCGACCCCATTGTGATTGAGAACCAGAAGCAGGGCTCCCTGGAGCTGACCAAGACGGGGGATATCCTGGGCGAGAAGGACCCGCTGTCCGGCGTGACCTTTAAGCTTTACCGGAACGAGACCGGCGACCCGGAAGCCGACTGCGCCGGCACGGCCCTGAAAACGGTGACTACCGGGGCAAACGGCTTGATTTCCATGACCAATCTGGACGCCGGCGATTACTGGCTCAAGGAAACCAGCGTGGGAACCGCCAATGAGGCCAACGGCTTTAAAGCCGGCATGGTGGTGGCGGTGACCATTGAAGCCGGTCAAAAAACCACCCAGTTCTACGATCCCGCCGACCTGAACACGGCGAAAACCGAGCTTTTGAACACCACTGCCTACGGAAAGCTGCAAATTGTGAAGCAGGACGCCGCCGACCAGACCAAGCTGAGCGGGGTGAAGTTCGGGATCTACTCCGACAGCACCGCTTCCACGAAAGTGGGCGAAATGACCACCAATGCCGACGGCGCGGCGCTGTCCGGCCTGCTGCCTGTGGGGGACTATTACCTGAAGGAGCTGAATACCCCCAGCGGCTATTTCGACAATACCGATACCGTTTACGGACCCTATACCGTAGAGGCGAACCAGATTACTTCTCAGAAGGAAGGCAAGGCTATCGTCATTGAGAACACCAAGATCCAGACGGTGAAGGTGGTCAAGGTCGATTCCAAGACAAACGGTTCCATTTCCGGCGAAGCCATGAAGGCCGCGAAGTTTGAGCTTTGGGATAAGCCGGAGGATCAGGGCGGCCAGGTGCTGCAAACGGTTACCGGCAAGGAAACCATTGAGTTTGTCAATCTGCAGCCCAACACCACCTATTATGTGAAAGAGGCCACTCCGCCTACCGGCTACACCTTTGAGGCCGGCAAGGAGGATTACTTCTATCCGGTGACCACCGGCAACACCGGCGCCGCCGAGGTGCGCATCAGCAACGACCCCCTTGGCGCCATCCGCCTGGAGAAGAAGGCCAACTGGGAAAACCCGGACGCCCAGCACATTCTGGCGCTGCCCTTAGAGGACGTTACATTTGAGCTTCACCGCTACGACGTGTCTCAGCCTGACGGACTGGGCGAGCTGGTCGCGACCAAGGAAACCGACGAAGACGGTGAAATCCTCTTCACCGGCCTGGAGCCCGGCGACTATATGCTGAAGGAGCAGGTGCCCGCTGATTTCGTCCAGGGCACCCAGCTGCAAAAGATTACGGTGGTTAAGGGAGAAACCGACGAAACCTACACCGGCGATAATTACATCGTCAACTACCCGAATAAGGGCCGGTTCACCTTTACCAAATTCATGGGCGACGGCAAAACTCCGCTGACGGTCACCAGCGACAGCCAGCGGGCGGAATTCGCCCTGTACGAAGGGGATCAGGCCGACCCCGGCAAGCTGGTGGACACCTTCCGGGTGCGCCTGGACGGCACCTTTGAGTCCGCCGACCTGGATGCGGGAACCTACACCATTGTGGAAACCAAGGCTCCCGACGGATATACTCTGGATTCCACACCCATTACCTTTACTGTAACCGCCAAGCAGATCACCAATCTGGATGAAACAGAGGCCACCAAGGTCATTAACCAGGCCAAGGGAAATCTAGAGTTTACTAAGAAGGGCGACAGCCAAAACGGCAGCCCGGTTCTGAATACGGCGGTATTCCAGCTGTACGATGAGAACAAGCAGCCTGTTGGAGACCCGGTGACCAACGTGAAAAACGGCGTTTACCGCTGGGAGAACCTGGACGCGGGAACCTATTATGTCCGCGAGACCCAGGCTCCCGAGGGCTATGCTCTGGACGATACCTGGTATGAGGCGGTTATCCCCGCCAACCAGAACGACCCCACAGCCGTTTATCAGCCTGAGGACAATGGAAACATGGCCGGCGGCGTACTGACAAATACGTCCGACAGCGGCCGCATCCTCATTAAGAAGGTTGATGAAAACGGCGAAGGGCTAAAAGGCGCCCAGTTCGCCGTGTACCGGCTTGAGCCGGGAAATGTTCAGGGTCAGCAAATAGGCGGTACCATCACCACCGACGAAAGCGGCGAGGGTGTGTCCGGTCTGCTGCCGGCGGAGGACGCCGGAACCCGATATCTGGTGAAGGAGCTGAAGGCTCCCGACGGCTACAGCCTGGATGAACGGTATTATGAGACCCAGAAGATCGTGACAGTGAAACCGGTACAGGAGTTGTCTGAAATCGAAAAACTGGGTGTTCACAACAACGCATCCTTTACCAATAAGTTCAAGACGGATATCGTCATGTTCAATACTGAGATCCTGAAAGGGATTACGGATGATACCGCTGACAAGAGCCTTCTGGAGGAGGAGTTTACCACCTCTTTCACCCTGAAAGATTACGCCAAGGGCGAAAACGAGCTGGCGGCCTCTCAGCTGGTGGTTACCGACCAGGAGATCAAAATGCAGTATCAGGAGCAAGGCGAATACAAGACGGAAGCCACCAGGGATGACGCTTACCGGGTGAACTGGGTGAGGGTCTACAGCGCCTACAACGCCCAGACCAATCCTGGTTTGGATTTGATGACCCCGGATGCTTCTAAGCCGGTGTGCGCTAAGGTTCAATACCAGTCGGCGGCTGACCTTGGAAGCGATGACGAATCCACTTGGCGGGATGTGCCCAACGGCACCATTGAAAACGCCCAAAGCCTGGGAGCGGATGGCATGACCGTTTCGATTCCCAACGGCCTGGAGGCCATGGCATTCCGGGTGGTCTACACCGGTGTGGATGAGCATTTCGTGGCCAACGGCATCGACTTCGAGGTAACCTTCGCCCAGCGCCCATCTGACGCTGCCCTTCATGAGATCACCAAAATCACCAACACCGCGGCTTACGAGTATACCTTTGTTCAAAAGGATGAGGAAGGCAGAGACGTGCCTGTCACCGATGGCCGGACTTCCAACACTGTGGAAGCCACGCTGCCCCTGATCGAAAGCATCCGGATTCCTGTCAGCCTGACGGTGAAGCCGGAAGGAACCCAGACCACCTACGCGCCGAACAGCGACGTCACCTTTGTTGTCACTGCGAAGAACGAGTCTCAAACTGATAACTTCAGGGAGCCGATTCTCAGCTTTGACCTGCCGGTCGGCACCACGCTGAATGACTTTGTGGAAGGGGATTCCCAATTTGTCATCATGAGAATGTGGGAGGACGAGGAAGGAAACACGGTGGGAACTCCGCTGACGCCGGATCTCCTTTCCTTTGATACGGTGAAGGCCACCAGAGTTGGCAGCGGCGGCGAACTGATTGAGCTGGAGCAGGATACCCAGAAGGTGACGATGACCTTCCCGGATGTGGAACTGAAGCCCGGAGAGCGGATTGTGATCCGGTTCTCAGCCCATATCGATCCCAATAGCCAGGCGGATACCCTGTGGTGCCCCGCATTTCTGGGAAGCTCTTATGAGATTCCCCGGTCCGTAGAAAACCAGTACGGCGTCAGCTACGCTCCGGTCATTACCGGAGACGGCGGTTCCTTTAAGGAAGACGAGGACCTGGATGAGATTCTCGGCAACGGCGGCAGCGAGTATGTGAATAACTACGCGAACATCGTCGTAGGACAAAACAGCAGCCTGAGCATTTACAAGCAGGTGAAGGGCGAATACGATGAGCGCTATAAGAATTACTCCGAGCTGGGCCATACGGCGCCGGGCGGTTCCATTGATTATAAGATCCGGGTCAGCAACGGCTCCGACGATAAGGCGGTTTCTACCAGAGTGGTCGATATCTTGCCCTTCGCGGGAGATACCCTGACCGACCGGACCGACACCACTGTGACCAACCGGGCCACCAACCTGGAGAGAAGGCCCGCTCTGAACAGCGTCACGGTGCTGAGCTCTGACGGCCAGCCCATTGACAGCGCTTTTGTGCGGATTTATTACTGCACCGACGATACCTCCGCCTGGACCGCCGAAAGCCGGTCGCAGTATACGGCTGAGGAAGAGCTGCCCATGATTTATACCACCGGAAGAAACGGCGATCCGTGGACATCATCCTCCGCTCACACCTGGAGCGCCATGCCGCCGGCTGACCTGAGCACGGTAACGGCCATCGGTGTTGAGGTGACGCAGCCTTTGGAAAACGGCGACTACATCGAAGTGCAGGTCAATATGACCGCGCCCCAGTACGCCACCGATGAAATTGAGGATTACTACGGCAAGTATATTTCCAATTCCGCTATGTGCTCCGTGGTGAGAAACAGCAATACCGGCGACACCATCGCCCTATCCGACCGACCGGAAAACCAGGAGGTCAAATGTGTGCTGGATCTGCCCAAAGGCGCTATCGGCGACTATGCGTTTTATGATCAAAACCAGAACGGCATTCAGGATGCGGAAGACCTTCCGGTAGTGGGTCTGGGAGTAAGACTGATCACTACCAGAATCACCGCGAACGGCACCCAGACCACAACCACGGAAACCACTACGGATTTCAGCGGCTATTACCTGTTCGACGATCTGGACTGCAATATTATGCTGTCCGGTAAAGAGGATGGGGATCCGGATGACCCCAATCATTATGTAGGCGGCGTGATTTACCAATACCAGGTAGAATTTGACATGCCTCCCGCCGGGAATGACGGCGTTTATGTGCCTACCAGACAGTATGAGGGCGGGGATACCGCCGTGGATTCCAACATCGACCGGAACGGCCGGTCTGAAATCCTGCGGCTGAGCGTTGTGAGCAATCCCGATACCAGCCGCCTAGAGGGCCAGAGGGATATGACCATTGATGCGGGCTTTGTAATCCCCGCGGCGTTAGGCGACTATGTGTGGATCGATTTGAACCGTGACGGCATACAGGATCCGGATGAGCCAGGCGTCAACGGCGTCAGGGTAAGGCTTTACACGGTGGATGACAGCGGTAAGGTATCCGATGCACCGCTGGCGGAAACCGTTACCGCCGCTCAGGAGGGCAAGGACGGCTATTATTTCTTTGACAACCTGACTAAGGGACGGTATGTGGTGGAATTTGACATCACCTCCCTGCGGAATGACCTGGGACTGTACCAGTACGGCTTTACCACAGCGAACCAGGGCGCCGGCGACCACCCTGAAACCGCCGACTCCGACGCGAAGAATGCAGTGGACGGCAACGACCGGATCATGCGTACCGACGTGATTCCCCTGGATTATCAGCAGACGGATCTGACCTGGGACGCCGGCCTGGTGTATTACAGCGCTCTGGGCGGCTATGCCTACGACGACCGGAACTATAACGATGTTCAGGATTTGGGCATCCCGCTGACCGGCACTAAGGTGTCCTTGTACCGTGTGATTGACAATGTGCGGGAAGAACAGCCCATCGCTACCGCTGTGGTGGACGAAAACGGCGAGTACCTGTTCGAGTACCTGCTGGAGGGCGAATATCAGGTGCTGTTTGAGTATCCTGAGGGCTATCAGGCTGTTCTGCCTAATATCGGCGGCGACGATGCTCTGGATTCCGATGTGTTTGAGACCGCCCCCGATTTAAACAGCGGCTATACCCAGACCATCCGCCTGCCGGCCAACTCTATCAGCCTCCATAATGACGGCGGTGCCAGATTGTACGGTGCGATCGGCGATTATGTGTGGCTGGATGCTAACAAGAATGGAATTCAAGACGCGGGCGAGGAGCCGGTGCAGAATGTGACCGTTTATCTGCAAATGCGGGAAGGCGGTTCCAGTATTTGGAAAAAGGTCGACACCACAACGACCAACGAAAAAGGCTACTATGTGTTTGAGAGCCTGAAGGGCGGCCCGGATGTGGATTGCCAGTACCGTGTGTGCTTTGATCTGCCCGGAGGCAGTGTGATTACCGTTCCCTTTGCGGGAACCGACAGAGCTGCAGACTCCAATGTCCAGGGCTTCTATCTGGATGGCTGGGGTTATCCCTCAGACGTGATCAGCATTGGTTACGGCCAGCGTGATATGACCATTGACGCGGGCATCGTGGTTACCAGCGGAAGTGTGGGAGACTATGTGTGGCTGGATACCAACCGAAATGGCATCCAGGACGAAGAGGATACCGGACTGGAAGGCATCCGTGTGGTTCTGGAGTATAGCCCCTCCGGTGACGTTTCCGACGATACCCAGTGGATCCAGGCAGGCGAGACCACGACCAATGAAAAAGGCTACTACCGGTTTGACGAGCTGTCCGAGGGCTATTACCGGGTGAAGTTCCAGATTCTTGAGCCTTATACCATTACCCTGGTGAACCAGGGCGACGCTGCTCTAGATTCTGACGGCAGATACCAGCTGGAGGACGGGTGGTATGCCGGAAGGCCGTTCTACTTAAACGAGGGCGGCTTCGATATGACCTGGGACTGCGGCGTGGTGTTAGGCTCCGGCGGAACCACTGCGGCCGCTCCTGGCGGCGGGGTTTCTACAGGCGACCGCTTCGCTGAGGCGGCCTGGATGCTCCTGGCTGGTGTATCCGCTTTTGGAGCGGTGGCCTTTGGCGCCACTTTATCCCGGAAAAGGAGAACCGGAAAACACGAATGATCGCGGCTTCTTTTCACGCTAGAAAAGGAGAGGAAGGTTAGAAACGCCCGGCAGTTTTTCTGCCGGGCGTTTTGATCTTGAGCTTTTGAGGCGGCTTCCTCTCGAATTTTTCCTGGGAAAAGCGGGCGTAGGCCCCAGGTGAAAAGATTTTTTAATAAAATCCGATTTTATCAAAAAATATGACGCGCTTGTGATATGTCATCTGTATGATGTAGTTGTAAGATCAATAACTGACGATGAAATCTATTCGTACCCAAGATGAAGGAGTGAGCAAGGTGAGAAAGAAAATTACAGCCCTTACCGTCGTTTTCTCACTGATTATTGCGATGTTTGCGGGAGGCCTGCAAACGTTCGCGGCAGGAGCGGATGACATTTCGATTACTGGTTTAGTGTCCGACAGCGCTACCGCCCAAAAATTCAGAATCGATAATCAGACGAACCGGCAGATTGAGGTGCAGTGGCAGACTGAGGAATATAATACCGGGTGGACGCCAGTGACGATCGCCGCCAATGGTTCCGCGGTTGTGAATTGCGCTGATCCCGACATGACCGGCGTGAAGCTGATGGTCTACTGCGACGGGGAAATTAAATCCCTAGCCAGCCTGAATACCTACAGCGTTAATGTGGTGTATCAGGATCAAAGCGGAAACCGACTGGGCGGCGCTACCGAGTATAACACGATTTCCGGCGGTGTTTCCCATACGGCGCCTTCGTCCTTACAGCTTTCCGGAGAAACCTATCTGATCAGCGGCCCGGAGTACAAGGAATTTTCCTATCAATCCAATACCACTGAGATTGTCTATACTTATCAGCACCAGCAGAAGCAGCCGATCACCTGTCCGGTTCTTTATGTGGATCAGTACGGCAATCAGATCGGAAGCGCAAGCTTTCAGGTACAGCCCAATTCTGCGGGCAGCTTCACCGCGCCCCAGAGCTATACCTCCAACGGCCGCAGCTACACTCTGATGGCGGGACAGTCCGCGTCAGTTTCCCATGATTATAATAAAGGCGTCCAGGAGTATGTCTTCCGGTACCAGCTGGTAACCGAGGAAAGCACCCGCCCATACCTGTTCCGTGTGCAGTACCAGACGATATCCGGAGCTTTGCTCAAGTCCAGCAGTGTGACGGTGCAGTCCGGTTCTACCGCGACTTTCCAGGTGGCCAATGAATATATGACCGCCGATGGCACTTTGTATACTAAGGCGGCGGGCGAGCCTTCCGTGATCAGCCATAATTATAATGACAGCACCAGGCTCTACACCGTGAAGTATGAGGAGAGCAAAGCGACCAAGCCTTATGACATCAGCGTGCGCTATGTGGACGCACTCACCGGCCTGACCTTAAAGACCGACAGCGTGCATGTTGGGCTAAATGAAACCGCCAGATTTACAGCCGATTCGGAGATCACTGTCAACGGCGTTGAATATGTGGCGGCAGCCGGCCAAAGCAGGCAGATAGTCCATGCTTTTGAAGATTCCAAGCGGATTTATGAGATCTATTACAGCGAAAAAGGCGCGGAAGCTCAAAGCTATCCGGTGACCATCCGTTATTTTGACGTGACAGAGGGCAGAGTGCTCTATACCACTACCGTTACCGCCAGTTATGACAGTCAGCTGACGGTTACCGCCCCTGAAAACTACACGGCAGGCGGCGAGAATTATGTGATGCTGGGCGGGCAGTCCGCTTCGATTGCTCATGAATTCTATTCTACACGCCACGCTTATGTTTTCTTTTACCGTAATGTGAATGACACTGCTAACGAGGATACCATTGTAGAGGTAACCCCTGAGGATAATACAGTTGTTGTCACTCCTGACGGGGAGACCATCGTAGCGACTCCCGGAGGTGAAGTGACCATCGACGATGAGCCGGTACCGCTGGCACCTGGCACGGATGATGATGCAAGCAGCCAGTCTTCCAGCTCCTCTAATTCCTCTGAGGCCTCGGAAGTGACCATTGACGACGAGGAAGTTCCTCTCGCACCCGGCCCCGGTAACCAGGGCGGCTCCTCCAGCAGCATCGGCTGGTGGATCGCGGGCGGCGGAGTCCTTCTTCTCGCAGCCGGCGCGGCAGTGCTTCTGATCGTGATGAAGAAAAAGAAGGCAAAAAAGGACGCCCAGTGAGGCGTTCTAAAACCTAAGCAAAGATGGAACCCGCCTCTTTAGGAGGCGGGTTCCATCAATTATTTCAGGGGGAAAATGATATTCCCACTGAAACGATTGGTGGGGAAGCGCTGCCGCCGTTCGCAATCTTTACTTCCCGCGGGCTTGAGAGAGCGTTGCTCTGCTGGAAGGGTAAAGCGATTCGGAAAAGCCTCGGCCTGACGCCGGATCTTTTTCATAAAAAATGCTCTTTATTTTCGTTAAGAAAGCGTAAAGAAAATGTTTGATAATCTCCTTGATTATCGGGCCGCTTTTTGCTATAGTAATTATCACGTACTATTCAGAAAGGAGCGCTTTTGCGCCGGTAATTTTTATGAAGCTGGAAACCAAAAACTTTTACAAAACAGTAGGCGCTTTGGTGCTCCCAATCGCCTTGCAGAATCTGATTAACGTAGCCGTGACCTCCGCCGACGTGGTCATGCTGGGCAGGGTCGGGGAAACCGTCCTTTCCGGATCCTCCCTGGCGGGACAGGTGCAGTTCGTCCTGACATTGTTCCTTTTCGGCCTTACCTCCGGCGCGGCGGTGCTCACTGCCCAGTACTGGGGAAAAAAGGATATGAGAACCATCGAAAAGGTTATGGGAATTGCCTTTCGCTTTTCCATTATCGTTTCGGTGATTTTTCTGCTGGCGGTGCAGATCTTTCCTGCCCAGGTTATGTCTATTTTCACACCGGAGCAGCCGGTGATCGACGAGGGCGTCAAATATCTGAGGATTGTCTCCTTCACCTATCTTTTATGCGCCGTCACGCAGGTTTACCTAAACGTCATGCGGAGCGTGGAGCGGGTGGTGATCGCTACCGTTACCTACTCGGTGTCTCTGATTGTGAATATCGTCATCAATGGAATCCTGATTTTCGGACTCTTAGGCTTTCCGCGGCTGGGGATTGTCGGCGCGGCAATCGGCACGCTGATTGCTAGAATTGTGGAAGTCTTAATCGTGGTGGTTTACGCCAAGACCAAATCTATTTTGAACTTTAAGCTAAGGGATTTGTTTGTAAGAGATAAGCTCTTATTCCAGGACTTTATCCGGTATGCCATTCCAGTCACCCTAAACGAGCTGATGTGGGGCACGGGCTGTTCGGTGATCGCTGTGGTAATCGGCCACATGGGCCAGGCGGCGGTGGCCGCTAATTCGGTAGCCCAGGTGACCCGTCAGCTGGCTACGGTGGTATCCTTTGGCATCGCGGCCGCCGCGGCGGTGCTCATCGGCAAGGCTATCGGCGAGGATAACTACGAGGAGGCTCAGAAATACGGCACCCGGTTTGTAAAGCTTTCCATCGTGGCCGGATTAGCGGGGGCGCTGGTAGTGCTGGTAGCCCGGCCTATTGTTTTGCAGGTCATGACGTTAACCCCCACAGCCCAAGGTTATCTTTCCACCATGATGTTCATTATGGCCTATTTTGTAGTCGCGCAGGCTTATAATACCACTATGGTTGTGGGAATCTTCCGGGCGGGCGGAGACACTCGTTTCGGCTTGGTTCTGGATGTGGTGACTATGTGGGGCTGCTCCATTTTATTTGGCGCCATCGCGGCGTTTGTGTTCCACTGGAGCGTGGAGTGGGTTTACGTGCTGCTGCTGAGCGATGAAATCATCAAGATTCCGCTGACGACCTGGCGGTATAAAACCAGGGTTTGGCTGCGCAACGTAACCAGATAAACGGCTTGATCCCATGAAATTCCCAGCTGTTTTATGCTTGTCAGGCCGGAGGGAAGGCGTGAGGCCATATTCATAAGAGCCGCGTGCGTTAGCTAGCCACGCGGCTCTTTTTATGATATAGACAGCTGGAGGCGGTCCGGCCATTTCTGGGGGGCACGTCATAAAAGCTTTCCGCTTTTTCGGCTGGTGGGATTGGACACTAAGTGAGCCGGCCGCAGGCAGGATTTTTTGACGGCAAAGAAGCTGCCGCTGAGACGGCGGCTTGCCTGGCAGGAAACGCCGCCGGCAGCGCAGGTAAAGCTTTTAAGCGCCTTGCAAGGAAAAGCTCGTCCCACCGATTTAGGTAATCCGAGGGCTGGGAGCCTTTGAAAAAGCATTAGCTTCAGAGGCGGTAAGGCTGCGGGCACGAGGGAATCCAAAGCTGAGGAGTATCTGGGACGCCCCCTTGACAGGCTGTAGGATTTTTCTAGGTTGTGCTCGAACACGATTTATCTTGACAGCGATATGAAATCAGGGTATCATGAGTTTATATAAAAACCGATCTTGAAGAAAACGAGGCGATACTATGGCGGTGACCATTAAAGATATCGCGGCGGCGGTTGGAGTATCCAGGGGCACGGTTGACCGGGTGATCAACCACCGGGGCGGCGTCAGCGAAGAGGTAGCCGCCAGGGTCGAGCAGGCTGTGGAGGAGATGGGCTATTTTCCCAACCGGGCGGGCAGGATTTTGGCCGCCAGAAAAAAGCCCGTGACCATAGGCTGCCTGCTGCCCAGTGATAAAATCACCTTTTTCCACGACGTGATTCGGGGATTTTTCAGGGCGGAGCGGGAGCTCTCTGATTTTGGAGTTTCCTTGCGGCTGAAAGAAGTGCGCGGCTATGATCCGGAGATCCATCTTGCCGCGCTGAGGGAGCTCTTGGCGGAGAATGTGTCGGCCCTGTGCGTAGCAACGATAGAAACTCCTGAAATCACAGCTCTTCTAAACCAAACGGCGGCCGAGGGCGTTCCGGTGGCGGCAATCAACATTGACCTGCCTCATGTGAACCGGCTGTTTTATATCGGCAGCAATTATCTGGCCGGCGGCAGAACCGCTGGGGGCTTGCTTTCCCTGATGGCCAAGGGGCCGGTGAGCCTTTTTGTGGTGGCGGGCTCCAGCAATATTCACAGCCACCATCTCCGGATCGAGGGATTCGCTCAGGTGATGAAGGAGAAGGAAACGGCTTACACTCTGGTGGATGTCCAGGTGACCCAGGATGACAGCGAGGTGGCCTATGAGGCCACTAAAAGGGTGCTTCAGGAGCATCCGGAGATCAATTATATTTATATCACCACCTCAGGCAGCGCTCCCGGTGTATGCAGAGCGCTGGAGGAGTTGGAAAGGAAAAAACGGGTGACTGTTATCGCCTTCGACGACAATAAGGAAAACAAGCGGTTGATGAAAGAGGGCAGCATCGATGTGCTGCTGTGCCAGGAGTCCTTTCGGCAAGGCTATGACGCCATCAACCATCTGTTTTATTATCTGGTGGATGGAACTGTGCCGAAGGCAGAGTATTTTACCCATACGGTGATAAAAATCGGGGAAAATCTGTAGCTTTCCCATCCGGCGTTTTTCACCGCCCGGCTGCTCCTAAAATCCAGGGCGGCAGATTTTACCACGGATCACTGACCAGAGAGGAGGATATGCCATGAAAAAGGGATTCAGGGCTGTCCTGATGGGAATCGCGGCGGTTTTTCTGCTGGCAGCCGGGTATTTTATCGGATACAAAACGGCTTATGACAGCGTTGAAAATATGGGAGCGGCGCAGGCGGCTGATCAGCAAACCTTTTACGCGGAGATTCGTGAAAGGGAAGCCGGCCGTTTTTTGGTGAAAGGGCTGGCTGTGAATGATCTTAATTACAGAGGGGAATTCACTTTTTCAGCCACTGGGGAAACGGCGTTATTATGGCGGGGAACGGCGATCGGATTGTCTGATTTAGATGCCGGCGATATCATAGCGGTTACTTTTGATGGTTATGTCTTAGAATCTTATCCAGCGCAGCTTCAGGAAGTGATGAGGATTCAACTGCTGGACGATGAAAAGTAGGTATTTAACAATTTATTATAAAGGAGACGATTGCATGAATTATTTAATTGGTGTGGATTTAGGAACCTCTGGGACCAAAACCGTGCTGTTTGATACAGAGGGAACCGTGATTTCCAGCGCTACGGTAGAATATCCTATGTATCAGCCGAAAAACGGCTGGGCAGAGCAGGCGCCGGAGGACTGGTGGGACGCCACCATGCGGACCACAAAAAAGGTAATTGAGGATTCCGGCGTAGATTCTAAGGATATCAAGGGTATGGGAATTTCCGGCCAGATGCACGGCCTTGTCATGCTGGACGAAAATGGAAGCGTTTTGAGAAGATCCATTATTTGGTGCGACCAGCGCACCGCCCGGGAATGTGAGGAAATCACAGAACGGGTTGGAGCCAAGCGGCTGATTGAGATCACCGCTAACCCTGCTCTGCCTGGCTTTACCGCGTCGAAAATCCTGTGGGTCAGAAACCACGAGCCGGAAATTTATGCGAAATGCCGGCACATCCTTCTGCCGAAGGATTATGTCCGTTACATGCTGACCGGAGAATTTGCCACAGAGGTTTCCGACGCATCAGGGATGCAGCTTTTGGATATCCCCAACCGCTGCTGGTCCGACGAGGTTCTGGAAAAGCTGGATATTGACAAGAGCATGCTGGCTAAGGTGTATGAGTCTCCGGAGATTACCGGCTATATCACCGAGGAGGCCGCGAAGCTGACCGGATTGGCGGCGGGCACGCCGGTGGTTGGCGGCGCCGGTGACAACGCCGCCGCGGCGGTAGGAACCGGCGTGGTGGAAGAAGGAAAGGCCTTTACCACCATCGGCACCTCAGGCGTGGTGTTCGCACATTCCGATAAGGTGACGATCGATCCCCAGGGCAGGGTTCACACCTTCTGTTCCGCAGTGCCTGGCTGCTGGACGGTCATGAGCTGCACGCTGGCGGCGGGCCTTTCCCTGAAGTGGTTCCGGGACAACTTCTGCCAGGCGGAGAAGGACACCGCCGCGGGCATGGGGGTGGACCCCTACGTCCTCATGGACCAGGAGGCGGGGCAGTCCCCCATTGGCTGCAACCGGCTGTTGTACCTGCCCTATCTGATGGGTGAGCGCACCCCCCACCTGGACCCGGACTGCCGGGGCGTGTTCTTCGGCCTTTCGGCCATGCACACCAAGCGGGACCTGCTGCGGGCCGTGATGGAGGGCGTGACCTACTCCCAGCGGGACAGCGTGGAGATCCTGCGGGGCATGGGCGTAGAGCTGCGGGAGATGCTGGCCTGCGGCGGCGATTGCGCTATTCCTGCCGGCTGTGTGGTTTGTGCCGAAGAGCGCGTGGATGCAATACTGCTGGGCACGCAGAAGCATTATGCCAGACTGCTGGAGAAATTGGCTCAGATGTCTTATTTTGGCATGGCGGATATCAAAACTGAATTGGAAAATATTTTAAAGCCGCAGCCGCTGCAAACTAT